>Ga0123354_10000258_pt1 | contig 47551 bp, 21 predicted proteins | sample TergutLab28metaG_2_FD_97872 | JGI IMG/M metagenome (GOLD analysis project Ga0123354, IMG submission 97872) | Labiotermes labralis P4 segment gut microbial communities from Petit-Saut dam, French Guiana - Lab288 P4 | ecosystem: Host-associated > Arthropoda: Insects > Digestive system > Gut ... | reverse complement strand
CGTAGATGGGTGGATAATATTAGGACGGATCTCCAGGAGATGGGATGTGGGTATATGGACTGGATTGGGCTGGCCCAGGATAGAGACAGGTGGCGGACGCTTGTGAGTGCGGTAATGAACCTTGGGGTTCCGTGATATGCGGGGAATTTCTTGACTAGCTGCAAACCAGTTAGCTTCTCGAGAAGGACTCTGCACCATGAAGTAAGTAAGTAACCTATACTCACCTTACTGAAACACTCTTAGGTAAAGGAAGAGGATATGCATAGATCACAATCCACGGCGCCTGGTTGACGCCCATCCATCTGTTATGATTTTCGTTAAGCTGAGAAATTTTATTTCCTGATTTATCGAATAAATCTTATTGTAGAATTAGGACTTATGACCTGACTTCTAGGAAGCCGACACATTCAATAATTAAACAGTGTACAAGCATGTTCATTTTATGCATAAGTGCAATAGGGGGACGAATATAAGACACATAACTTCAGACCGATGATAGCTTAGCCGATGGTGAAGATTAAGCGTCAACAATTCCTGCAGAGTCGGTCAGAGAGCCGTGCCATAAAAATATTAGTATTTTACTGTCCACATTTTAAGGCGCGTGGGAGGAGCAGAGTTACAGTCCTTCTTAATTTTGGCGCTAGATGAAGTATATAAGGAGAGCAGTCTTGATAGTATGACAGAAAAATGCGCATGCGTCTGCGACATATTGCATTTAGAGTAATAAAATTCATGTTACAAGGATAATATCCCACTGTAGTGCACAGTAAGTCGAGAGGAATTTGAAAGGAGACGACTGCTGTCCATTCAAGAATTTATCGGAAGGGGCTCGAAAATTAAAAAATGGTCTCGTTAAGAACAGATGCTCTTTTGAAAGACGTTGGACCAATTATCACCCGAATAAAATGCGTGCAGTCTGTTATGGAACTGTGACTCCTCTCTAGATCCCCATTGATTGTCATGTAAACTAGGACTCATATTGCTGTTTACCTGTAATTAAGCGACGAAACTTGGACGTTCGTGTATGAACTTAATGCAGTGACGTTGTTTATCTACCCGTATTATGCCTTTGCATTACGGGAAGTGACAGATCGGTGAAGTCGGAGCCACCCGTTTCCATAGTTACGATACAGCTTCTTGTGTGACATCACAGCTGTGTTAAGACTAGGGGTATATTAGTATAAACAATGACGTCACAAGGAACTTTTACTAAAGAGTTTGGTAGATGAGACATCGATATACATTTTATATCTCTGTTTAGGAAAACATTCGATTTTAGTGTTTCAGGATTCTTTTCGATACGGTTAGCTATTACAGTAATTTTCTTTGAAATATTAAATAATGATAATTACAAGTTGCAAGCATTTGATGTGATTGCCGATTTGTCTTATACAGAGTGATACAAAAAGAATTGAACATTTTCAGAAATTTAGTACTCAATAACTGGTAGCCCCTGGTGGTAGAAATGACTGCTGTTTTCAAATTCCAAAACCTGGGGAAAAAACAATGGAGGTTCTAAGATTTTGTGCGAACTGAATGTTCACGTGATATTTAATCATTGATTAATAATTTTCTAAATGTGTCCAATTCTTTTGAATATTCCTGTGTATTCAAAATTAAACATAGTTACATATAACCGTTTTTTCTTCAGCAGTGATTTATAGAAGTTCAAACTGATGTTTAGAATTCCATTTTTAATTTCTCTTCTTTGTTTTAGACTCCAGAGCACAGGTCAAGGTAGTGGGATAGAATGACGTGCGTCCTTCGGAGCTTTCCGCTTTCTCCTTAGCGTCTTTCTGTACTAATTCATTCATTCACTCTTTAGAGACTAAGCAATTTTCCATACTCTAAATAAAATGAATTGCTCAGGGAATATTTCATGTAATAAATTCCTCATCAGGCAGGAAATGTATGTTCAATGACTAGAAGATATGAGAAATGTGTAGGGAATTTTAGAAAGAAACATGAAAGCAGTAGACCGCTCGTAAGACATACGGGTAAAAAGGACGGTTATATTTAAACTGAAGTTACAGAAGTGGACATGGTACATCTCTTTCAAGATCGAGACCAGTAGCGTATCCTGGTGAACACGATAGTAATACGAAATTTGAAGTTATCTTAGCGGTGCTGCTGAAAAATCAAATATTCTGGTATTTAAAAAAAATGTCGATCGGTAAATAACTAACTGACGTTTTGAAAACTTGTATTGCATTCATATTTAGAGCCTATCTGGTGGAAATAAATATTTTCTCGGGATGCTTTACCCTAAAGGCAGTACACTTCTTCGAAATATTTGTAGCTTTCTGCTATGAAATACTGAGGTTCTTGCAACAGTGCTGGAAAAAATTCAAGTCTTCTCAGTTGCTATGCCACGTGGACTGGTCGGCCGCACACATGAATATACTACTACATTTGCAACGTCGGCAGCTGATCATCATTCGACATGGCGTAACATCCCAGAATTCTTGAATATTTACAGTAATAAAACTTCGGGTTTAATGCAACATGGCTGATTTCTCGACTTACAAAGTGACTGTTAGCTATGGTTTGTGCTAATTAATTCTCCTACATGGAGTAATATAATCAGACTATTATTTTTAATCTGATTAGTGTTTTGTTTTATTAAATTCAAGACTTAATTATTGACCATATAGCCGGCTACAACAATGCTCCAGTGAGTTTTGTGTACTCAAGTAGAATGTACCCTGCAGCAGGATGACTTATATCGCTGTCCTTTGTGAAAAAACATTCTAATATTCTTTTTTTATCCATCAGCCCTCCTAGAGTCGACCATCCTTATTTATACGTCTGCTCCAATTCCACCAAAGCTTTGTTTTAAATTGTGTCTGAAGAATTTTAATAAATATGCAATTTTATTCATCGTGGGTAGTTGAAAGAGAAACAAAATCCAAACACAAATAAGCCTTCTCATGATGACTAGCAGCAGCAAGCAGAGTCTCCGTTTCAAAGTTTTTATTTACTTAGCCTTTACATTCTCTCGACACCGCTGTCTTCTACACTTATGAAATTTTAAATAATACATGTTGATGACATGGCTAATCAATTTAACCTGTGAGTGGAATATGAGAAACATTAATTCGAGTTTCAGAAACTGAGTGGTTTTTGTGCTTCATAAGTGTAGTCACTTTAGGGGATTGGGCATTTTTTTCTGTCTGTAAATGTAAGTACCAATGTTTAGGATATTATGGGAATGAGCAGTGGTATTTAATAGTTCTAATTACTTTAGGAATTGGCGAAAAGTTTGGTGTTTGTTGTTGGTGTAGATGGTAGAGTAAATAATGTTTTTTTTTTTTTTACATTTGTAATTACTATGCGTGATTGACTGCATATTGCTCTCTTGAGATCTGCTAAACTCGATAGATTGAGCAGGTAATGGTTTTTTTTTGGCGCATTCGCAAATCTACGAACAGCGACTCTAAGCGTCGTCGTGTCTAGCCGTCTGTGTGTCTGTCCGTATGCATGGAATAACTCTGTTCCTACTGGACGGATTTTCATGAAATTTATTATTTTGAACATATTTCGGCAATAAGTCCAGAAGATTGAAGTTTCACTAAAATCCGAAAAAAGTAACGGCTACTTTACATGAAGACCGATATACATTTTTTATCATATCACGCTCATGTCTTCTTAGAATGAAGAAAGTTTCAGACACATTTTTTAGAGGAAACCAAAACACACATTTTATGTTCGGTAACCTTTATTTTTCGAAAATCGTGCCGTTTATGAGATAATGTGGAAAAATATTTTAGAGCCGCCAGGCCACAAATACAAAATATAGCGCATGCGCTTTGCATGCTGTGTACCTAAGGCTACAAACACACACTCACAATATATATTACTTATTGATCTTTCACAGCAACAATGGTTACACGAACGCGCCTCATTGTTATGTCATACGTTCATTGCCTGTCTTGTTGAAATTATAATATCCTTACGAGATTTAATAGATATTGGTGTTTATGTGAGTACTGAACTTAACACTTTAATATATATATATATATATATATATATATATTTGTGTATTTATTTGTGGTACTTTAGAGACTTAAGTAGATAACTGAAGAATAAAAAACCAAGTACATGTCACTTGCTACTTTTATTTTTCTTCTTAGAGACTCAACATGTTTCGGGCATTAATATGCCCATCTTCAGTAGTATGCGACTATATTGTTGAAATACCACATTGGCTGTTACGTTCTTGGTTTGTTGTGTGTTGGATTTAGGGTGCGGTTCGGTTGACCGGCGGAAGCCGGCAGCCCGGATACCACCCCAGCCGAACCGCACCCTAACTCCAACACACAACAAACCAAGAACGTAACAGCCAATGTGGTAGTTCAACAATATAGTCGCATACTACTGAAGATGGGCATATTAATGCCCGAAACATGTTGAGTCTCTAAGAAGAAAAATAAATGTAGCAAGTGACATCTGGCTGGTTTTTTATTCTTCAGCTATCACAATGATGCACGGTCCGATAAACATAAAATGAAGTAGATGTTTGAGGTTTTAATTGTAAAAATCTTCATTCGTCCATTAATTACAAAGTCTGTCTTGCGACAGGTACTATACTTTCCAAACTGAGTTCGCCAGATATTGCGATCTGTGCTTCCTCCTTCAAATTCCAGTATCCTCTCGTTTACTTAAGGTCACACAGTAGATGCTTACTCCTTCCTCCTCGTCTTCTCTTCCCTTCTAACTTTCCTGTAATAATGTGTTTTAGACTGCAGTTCGTCACACGATGTGACCAGCCCATTTAACCGTACTTACGTTTACTGTATTTACGATGTTCCTTTCCTGCTTGACCATATCATACTTTTTATTTTCACACAATCGGTCTGACAGATCAGCGTCCTTCAGCAACAACAACCTTAAGAGATAAAATAAATACTGGTGGTTAAATGACGACCTTAGAGGACTGAGAGAAGATAAATGTTCATAATTTTACTGACCTTCTTGGATTGAATAAGATCCTGATGATTATAATCGTACTGATCTTACGGAATGAATAGATTTTTGTGTCTACTTTTGTGCCCTTTTGTAGAATTAAGTACGTACTGGTGTATAAAATACGATCCCAGGACTTGTTTCTACTTACGGCATTGGTGACTGTGAGAATCATGGCTTCTCAAATTTTTCGTTTAGAAACTTTCTAGAACTAGAAAGATGGCATCTACCCGCATCTGAGCCCATTTCCAGCCCTGCCTGTATAAACCATACAAACTTTACTCTCTGTCTCTCGTTAAGTATAATCTTATAAACCATTTTACTCTGCCTGAGACAATGCGTTCCTCATTAGTAAGTTTTCACCGACTTCCATCGATTTTCATTAAACTCGGCGCAGACAGTCCTTCGGCACGGAAGACTATCCAGTTACAGTGCTGTGGAAATGGCCAAGAGCGCCGGTCGATTGTGTGCAAGGTGGGATAGAACTCCTATACCTAAAGTGATCAGATTCTTTTAATGATCGACACTGGACAACGTAGTAACACGGTTGTCATTCAACTAAAATTCGTAATTAATACCTAAACTAAGACTGTAGGAATTGTGCGAAATTAATTTTGTTTCTGCAGATTGCATTATTGTTTGATTTAATAAAGTATAAGTTGTCGAAAACACAAGGCGACGAAGTTGTAACAGTCGGACGAAGCTGCCGGCGCCCCTAGATGTGGTCTCCATTTCAACTAAAGAGATAGATGTGCTATGGTTAACTCTACTGATTTATTCGAAGAGTCTTGGGTTTCACCCGCCTCTTGAACCCAGACGCGCTGAAATTCTCTATGGTTTATGTCCATGTTTGTGGTTGAATACTAGGACACTGCTTGCTGACTCGTCTTTATCCTAGTCGCCCTCGTACCTTCCAAGCACTGTTAGCTGAGTAGGCCTGTCAGAGGAGTTCAGAGTCCGTCACGAGCATGGCCAACCTTGGCCCCCATTTTCACCGTAACTCGTAGTTTATTGGCGTGACAATAATAGGGCGACTGGTCAAGTTAAAATTTGTCAAAGGTCCACTGCAGAAGGTATTTCAGGAAACATTCTGAGTGGAGTAATTCGCCCACAGTCTGGAAGAAACAGGGTGATTTATATATCTTATGAAAGCATCTAAGCGTTTTGGATAACCTGTGTTTATTTTATAAATATAAAGTATTAATTTAGTGTGGTGTTGTCTGTCCACGATGAATTTTCATTTATATACCAAGTTTTATACAATGCGACGTTTTAGAGAGATATGGTGTGGCGGACAAACAGACGGACATTTGGCCGCCATGTTGCAGTCACGCATCGAGACCGGCGTGTCCTTGCATTGGTCCGAAGTATTATGTGTGACTCGGAATGAGAGAATTTTCACATCCAGTGCAGAAAACGAACATGAGTTCAATGCAACTGTGGGCTGTTTCCAGTGTTTTGATTTGCATTGACCGCAGATTACAGCATTCCCGTCACGGACGCCGCGCGGTCTAATCTCTAAGTTTTCAAAACTCGATCACAGGGATCGTGGGTTCGAATTAAACTCATCTCAGGGATGTGTGTCCGCATATTTTCTGAGCTTGTATTGATTCAGAATTAAAACATGTTTACAATGCATAATCCATAAATTCTGTAGTAGTAGTAGTAGTAATTGTCGTTGTTGTTGTTGTTGTTGTGGTGGTGGTGGTGGTGGTGGTGATGGCAATGTAACTGAAATCAGTTCTTGTGTTTTACTTGTTGACTGGACAGCCTAATGTCCATTTACATAATGAACACTAACACACAAATATAAAATACATACATACATACATACATACATACATGCGTCAAGTGGGAGCAGAGTTATTCCTTGCGGGCGGTCGGAGGGACGGACAGACATGACGAAGCTAATTGTAGCTTTTCGTAATTTTGCAAACGCCTGTAGGAATTCAGTTCTTGCCGCACAATAAGCACATTTCTTCTCAATTAAAAAAAAGAGCCTATCAGTTAATACTGTATAGGAAATCATCGTTGATATTAGCGAGGTAAATACAAATCACAAAAATACAGTCTGTGGGCAGAATGTAGCCTTTTTGAGCATGTAACTTGGTAGTGCATACGACACTAACCACAGTGCTGTAAATGGCTAAATGTACCGGATGACAGTTCAACTGAGGGGATCTTTCTTGATCGCTTCGAGCTTTAAAATATGGCTTCTGTTTCTTTCTGCAAGAAGAGTCTAAGTTAGAAGAAGGATCTCTCTCTGGTGTTTAGTTACTTTCCTCTGGATTCCTGTTTGATGTCCAGCCGTGAAAAGAAATCCAAATGCCACAATCATCCTTGCAAATGAGACGCTAATCCGCTCTGAAGACGGAGGCACCAATTTCCTTCGAGATGTCAATAAATGTAAATACATTCCAGACTGTAGGTTATCACGGTCCTGAAGAATGAAATTTTCAAACGCCGTTTCCTAAGAACTGGGCGAGAGTCTTTCGAGAGAGGATTACAGAAATGTTTGATAGTCCACTGTAACTGGTCTCTAGTGAAAGGAAGACAGTAGGGGTCAAGGGAAGACAAGATTGTCTGTCCAGGTGGTCCGGTGGAATTTCTTGGTTTCCGTGGAGAGCAAGAATTATCTTGGTGTTACTGAGGAAAGCAGTTGTTTTAGACAAGGCATCCTTGTTTTGTTTAATACAAGTCTATAATGAAAAAGGATGTTGAATTGCAGTCCAACACAACTTTAACTATGCATAAATGAGCTACATGTTCCGTCTGTTTGGTCATAAACGTAATATATTAATATGATGTATTATATTATAATATAAATGTGTTATAATATATTGTAATATAAAATATTAATTGTAATATATTAATGTAAGACGAAATCTCGTCCGTACAATTTTATTGTAGTGTCATCTTAGTAATTGACCAACTTAATGCACAAATTCTTGTTTTATAACAAGTTTATTATATTCCTCTACATGTTTCGAGCACTATTGTGCTCATCATCAGGAGGTAAAAATTGTATTGTACAGCATCTGCTCCGGTGCACCTACAGAGTGTGGTGATACCAGATGCTGTGTAATACAATTTTGACCTCCTGATGATGAGCACAATAGTGCTCGAAACATGTAGAGGAATATAATAAACTTATTATAAAAGAAGAATTTGTGCATCAAGTTGGTCATTACTAAGATTATACTGAGATGCACGGTCAGCAAAACATCAAAATTTATTTTAGTGTGTTATAGTTTTTCTTATTTATGGTTCTGTATGCACCTTGATGGTTGCTGTATATAGCCGAAACATGTAGCTGATTTATTCGCAGATAAAACTCTCTTTGGACTGTAATTCTACATTCTTTTTCCTTACATACTATGAAATCCATGCTTAATCTCGTTAGACTAGCCGGTCCCCAGTCGGGTTTCTACCTGGGAAATTCAAAAACAACCCCGACTCAGAAAAGTAGTTTCAAACCAAACAGTCGGGCTGGGAATCTGGGTCAGTTTGATTAGGCACTTAATTTTTAATATCTCAACAAAATTCCTTATTTTAGGTAGTCCAAACTTCGTGTTGCTAAGTGTAATTCTAGTTTGAAATTTTCGCCATCAACTTTCGGTCCAGACGTGTCCTAGTTTAAGTAAATGGGTCTTAAGATAAGACCGGCCGTTATAACCTCATAGTCATGGAATGCTGCAGTGTCGACACAAATCCCTTATAATCCCATTATGGATCAGGCTTCAACAGTAAGCTCCTTCCCTTTATACCGAAGACGACCATGAAAGAGTGATATCATTTGTCACGCAGTGCTGGTACTCTCAGTAATTTTCCTGCAGACTTTACATCCTTCAGTGCTGACGGGTTTCCGTACCAAAACACCAACTGTCACGCCTTCTTCTTAATGAAGCTGTTTGTCACGAGGCCAGATTTGTTGACTGCCTAGTGAAATGTAAAAATTAACGTTCAATATCGGAGACATTCAAAATCGATAGACTTGGGAGAGCTACCCAAGATAATGCCCTACAATAAAAATGAAAGTTTTCTATCATGTGGTTTGGTGTTATGGCCAGAGATAATGTGCAAGACATTTAGCTAGTGCGTTCGGGTGTTTGTCTAAACAGAAAACCATTAAATAATATCCAACGGATTGGAATGGGCTTGATTGCACATAAATCCACTTGTTTTGAAAATAACACTGAAAGCAAGGCTTGTGATTGAATTGAAGATTTGTAAATAGCCAAGTTAATAGTAATAATTAAAATTATTAGTAAGTTATTTTTTATGTTTTGTTGACCGTGCATCTTATTGCAGTCTTTGTAATTAACCAACTTGACAAACAATTCTTTTTCTTATATTTCTTTATTCCAATTCTATACATGTTTCGAGCAACTAAGTGCTCGACATCAGAAGAGTCAATTGTATCAATAAAACCTCTGGTATATGTCACTCTGCAAGCAGTTGAATGGTCCAAAATTACAAAAAGTTTATCTTAAAATGAGCGGTATTACTTATAGGTAATGATAAAATATTAATAAAATGGAGTGATTTTTTCATAGCGTTGGAAAAATATTTCTGCGGTTAAGCTTGATATCGGGGAGCCCATGGAGATGCCTTGTTCTGGTTGATAGATCTTTTGTTGAAATATAAATTAATTTTGTGTTGGGGTTACTTATAGCAGTGAGAGTATTTGTTGCGTTATTTGAATGTTGTTATTCTCCAATAATATGGCTTTTATGATATTTAATGTTTCATTTATGGGTATGTTAACATGAAGGTCTTTGATGTCGAAAATTATCATTTTATGGTTCTCGTGTACTTTTAGTTTTGTTAAGTCAAGGGCAAGTTTTTTTGAGTTAATGACATTGTAGTGGTTGTTAAGTGTGACATTTTGATTTAGAATTTTGGCTAGATGTTTGCTAATTTATATGACGGCGCTGTTCTGTTGCTGATTATAGGGCAGATTGGGACGTCCGTTTTGTGTAATTTAAGTTGTGCTTTGAGTATGGGTGGTGGGGGTTTCTTTTGTGTTAGGAATTTTGTCTGTCGTTTGTATATAATTAGGTTGCATTCTTGCATTGTTTTGTGTATACGTTTCTGATATTTTATCACCACCTATAAATAATACCACTCATTTTAAGACAAACGTTTTGTAATTTAGACCATTCACCTGTTTGCAGTGACACATACCGGAGGTCATATTGCTACAACTGACTCTCCTGATGATGAGTACTTGGTTGCTCGAAACATGTAGAGAATTTGAATAAACAAATATAAGAAAAAGAATTGTGCGTCAAGTTGGTTGATTACGAAGATTAGTAAGTTATATTAATATTATATTTGACATTATTCTCTGCTTAAGATATAAATTTGTATCGACGACGCTTAACGATTTTGTTTTATTACCGTCACGAGGAATGCAATATTGACAGATATGGAATTAATTAAACTTTTTCACAGACCTCTAGCGTCCGTACTCTTGCCGACGCTGTTAGTTGCCGGTCTGTCCCATCACAGGCCCATGTTCGGTCCCAGGACACTCGCTGTAGGATTTTTGTTGCAAATAGTAACACTGGGACAATTTGTTCTCCGAATGATTCAGCTTTCACCTGTCACTTTCACTTCTCAAATGATCCATCCTTGTTCTTTCATATATTATTGCATAATCGTAATAATTGACATCATCATCAAATAACACACGCAAAAATATAAACTTCTTGAAAGTGTTATAAATTATGATATTACGAACAATGTCCAATAAAGATCATTGGCAATGAAGATGGTCTTCGATAGTATGTTGAGGTGGTATTCTATGCAGTTCCTCTAATAAATATGTATTAAATCGTTTATCCATGCCCTGTAGACGTGACTAGTTTATGTCTTCTCTCGCTGTTATTTTACTCTCATGAACTCGTAATAAGCTTTAATGGCGCCATTCGTACAAAACCAACACATTTGGCGCAAACTCTTCTACCGCGAGCAGTCAAACTGATTGAAATAAAACAGATTATCACCTTGGCTGTCTACAGCGGCCGAAACAGCTCTCCCCGTCTCCCGTCCCTCCCCCTCCCGCCGCAACAAGGGGTGCAGTAACAGAAACTTCCCAAAACTTTCACAGGATGTTATTTCCATTATATAATATGTCAAGCCGCCATGGCCACCAGTTGTGTACATTGAACCCTTCTCTTGAGATTAGCTTCTTTGGCTTCGAAAAAAAGTGTCAGTCCTAGTTTTGCAAGGCTGTCTGTGATTATGACAACACGGTAATTGTGCAAACTTGTGAGGTGGGAGCGACAATGCCATCACTTAATGTATAATACTGTAATATATCTTTGAAATTGTAAGAATGTTGTTTTGGTGATTTTTGGAGCACTAAATTAGAAATGTAAACCATGCGAAATTTTTTTTTAGTTTTTTTTAGATTTACGTTTTCTTAACTATTACTCTGATTGCCGTAGGATTTAATAGTTTATCAAACAATGGAAATTTGAACACCATAAGCTTATAGTTCTGTTCGCGAAGGAACGACAATGAAAGCGGCTACAGATTTCAAATAAAACATACACACCACCCGAAGTAACGACACACAGTAACTGTACAGTTTCTCCTCCTACATGCTTCGGTATTCCATCGTTGCTATCATTAGAGAGTCCTCACAGTGGGTAAATTAATGCTTTCGAAATGGTCCATTCTATGCACCACACTAATACGCTTTAACACGTATTAAAATTTTAATATTTTTCAGTTTCTTATTTGAAATTAATTCGAGTGCAAGTGTATGACTGTAGTACATAAAATGGACCATTTCGAAAGCATTACTTTTACCACCGTGAAAACTCCCTGATGATGACACCCATGGATTACCGAAACAGGTAGTAGGAGAGTTTGTGCATCTGTTATGTATATAATCCTGTGCACGAACGGTTGCTTTTATCAGTTGATGTGTATACTGTGCACGCCACACGCAATATTAAAATATACTGTGTTAATACATTGCTACATGTGTTCAAAATACATAAATTAGACACTTAGAGAAAGTGAAGCATAATCGTGCACCTGTCTGTGCTTTCAAACTACTATTCCATACAGATCGATATCTTAAATGACTACAGGACTATAAGGCATGATCAGTCGAACTGACAGATACGTAAGTGAAGCGACTGTGCAGATTGTTCTGGTGTGTGAGGCATTAAGGCACAATTTCCCTCCAACCGTACATATAATTTTGGCAGTAAAATTTCCTTAATATTCTTAAACTTGTTCTTCGCTACCAAAATTGACTGACGTCGTAATGCATCCAACAGATCTATGTTGGTTCGTTTCCTCCTTTTTGTATAATTTATTTCTTCCTTTGTCCTGTTCTTTACTCCCTTATTTTATTTTCTTCTGTCATTTTCCTTTTGTTACTTCCTGTACTTATTTCACTTGCTATTTGTGTCTTCTTCTTTCGCTAATTTTCTCTTTCCACAGTGTGCTTTATCTCCTTCCTGCACTTCTTCTACTACTTCTTTCTTTCCTTTTAAATCTATTTGATACAACAGACACATTTTCATCACAAAACGAATGACCGCTTCCAGTAGCTCTGCGTTCTGAGACTGTTGGTTCTTTAGCACTCACTCACTTCCTCTAATGTCATCTGTAGGCGGATATTTTGTAATGTAGTGTTCAATCCGCTCCATCCTGCGGAATGTTTAAGACATTAACAGAAAGTGTTATGTTTGCACCGATATCGAAAATATTTCTAAAAAAATCAATCCCTGTGCAGGCCCTCAGGTTACCAGGATGTTGAGGCTCTCAGGGCCATAGTGCGGCCGGAAGGATCATGTCAATGAAAAATTCCAATGACACCATCGGGAATCGAACCCGCGACATTCCGACGTGTAGCAGAGTGCCTTACCAACTGAACCACGGCGTTCACCTACCTAAAATGTGTATGAGAATAAAATAACGCCAAAGAAAAGAGAAAATCGTAGATTCCAGTATTTGTTGCAGGGATATAACCCAAGACATCTTTTATACCTTTTTGTGAAACTTCCTTTCGATTCGCTTGAATAAGGAAGACGCATGGCTTTTCGACGTTTGGGCGGTGGTGTAGTGTAATTGACACCCTCTACTCTATTTCACTGTATTTGCGAACAGACAGGCAAACATATCTCGAAATCTAGTTCCTTGGAGATCCACAAGCGAACAGTACACACAATGCTTGTCGCAGAACGCAGTGCTGCGCTGACAGATGTGGGTGTGAAATGCTAAGATTTTTATCTTACGCTGAAACCAAATGCAGATAGTCAAGACGATAGTAACGTTAAGAGATAATACGGAGTAAATACTGATAATAGGACTGTACTGTATTGTCGTGGAAGCAATTTGGACTGAAATATCGCAATGAATCCCAATTACACCAGATAAAAAAACTCGATTATCGAACGTAATCTTGATATTTGAGATGTTTTTAGCATTAAAAGGAAAGAAAGTTGTCAGTGGTTTTTTTGGTATTCAAGGCGAGACATTTGTTGCTGTCTCTCAGCTATAATAACAGAGACATTTTTCAGCGTTATGAAAGAAATCTTTATAGACATTTTAACGCTAAAGACTCTGAACTGCTATACGCGTTCTTCAGCAATGAAGATTGATGTAAATGAAATTTCATCGTGTTTTTTGTACGTTGTCCGTCATCTTTGGTAGTAGTTCTGTCTGCAGTGATATGTTGGGCCCTGTTATGTTGGGCCCGTTTAAAAGCTATTCTCTATCGCTGATCCAGCCTTTCACATTAATATCCAACACGAATATTAAAACCCACCCAGGGTTCGAAATTCTGCGCCCAAAGTCTAAGCCAAAGTGACAGGCAATATTCATGTTATTAGTTCAGCCTATTACAGCTCACCGTGTTCAGAATCGTTCAAGGTTAAATGAAACAAAATGTTTAGGTCGACTCTTAGAGGTCGCTATTTGAGGATGAGAGTGCCTAGCTATGTCATGGAACAGTGGGATTTAAGTTGGCATAAGGTACATGCCGTTAAGTATTTGCTGGGTGAAATTGGTCTTACTGTCTCTTTGGGTCTTTACTGCAAGTTATAGACCGGACTGGGGTCTTGCAGCTACGGTGCACATTAAACTGCCCTCCCCCCCCCGCCCGGTTCATCGTCACCATCACCTTCATCATCATCATCATCATCATCATCATCTTATTCTTATTCATATTTCTGTTCTTGTTTTTATTCCTGGTCCTATATTACCACTAGGATGGATACGATATGCCATTGCCGGTCTTTTAGGTTTTTAAGCATTTCTTACCATCTATTCAAATTAAAGATATAAATGTTCTGTAAAACCATCTATCGTACAAGATGTTCGAAATCGATACGAAACTTACATATATAGCTATTTAAGTTCTGTAGCTTTTATTTGAAATACGATTGAATTAATGTCTCATGTCCCAGTATCACTTTTAACAAATCGTAACTTTCCCTGACAGTTTTTCTCTTTCTATAAAAAGTTTACAAAATTTGTTGTGCTTTAAACAACCTTTTTTTAAATAGCCAAAACAAGTGTCTTTACAACAGTACATGTTAGAACGAAATGGAGAGTAGCAACAGGATCCAGACAGTCTGCTAACCGACGCCTAATCGTGACACTGCGCGCGCAATCGAAGAAGTTTCAATAGACATTGAAAATTCGTATGTGGTGAATGTTTAATGAAATACAAGTTTAAAATATGTCCTGTCTGTACAGTCTGATCTATGACGTGCGATTAGTTTTGCAAAAGTAGATTCGTAATTTAATTTAATTTTTTTTCCAGCTTCCAAAAATTGTACAGTATTACACAAAAGTTGATATTTCAAGACTATAAAACTATTCATTTTGTACTATTTGTAATATATTTTAATATATTTTCTAAGTCTCTTGTGATCCCATATTATGTGACTGCTGTTGGCACTACATGTATCGCATTCTGAGTTTCGTAAAGATGGCCTGATGATGGGCAATTGACCGAAACATGTGGTCAAATTAAAATTAAAAATATATTGTTGTGTTTGACTGAAACAAGAAACTATTTTGTTGTCTTTTAGTAGATTTTTAATTTAAATAAGGGGCTATTGGAATTAGTAGAATTACAGAATCCTGGGATGCATTAGATATATGGTCTCGCAGTAGTCCGAAGGCTTTTGTGTTTGTGTACAGTGGTGTGCAGTATATTTCATTCGACACTGTGCTAGATTGCTTGGGGTCCAGAGGTCCCCCACTGGGCATATATTTCTTAATAATGCGTCACTGTGAAAGACCATGTTTTATTGTAGTAGCTTATACTGTGGCGAGTTCATTGTCTTGAATTCGTATTAGCAGTATAGACCGTTGAAAATTCAACGAGAAGTCTCCAAGAGATAAAAGCATGTATATGTCTAGGCTGCCTGACGAGTAATACCATCTGTCGGACACTGGATAAATGCGCTCTGATTGACCACTAATGTAAATTTATCCTCAAACAATGATAAACCGTCTGTTATTCTATGTATACATGTATCTTTCGTGTTCCTTCTCACGCCAGTTCGTACTGTTTAATTGACCTCCCTTTCTCTTCCGATCACAACAAAATTCTTTTAATCGGATCTTTAAAAATATTAAATTTCCATGGCGACTACACTCTGCATTCGGAGTAAAATTAATACTGGTCTCGCACCTCAGAGGCCCTAGTTCAGTCTCAGGCCAGTTCATATGGGGATTATGGTGGACAAAGTGACACTGAGCAGGCTTTTCACCAAGTGCTTGTGACTTTCCCTGTTAGCATTCCATCAACGCGTCATTTTCATTCATCCATCCATGACCGAAGCTATACAATATTAGCAATTGATATCGTCATTAAGTAATCGACTTACGAACCACTGATGAATTGGTGTTTCTGTAGTTTCAGTAGCTGATAGTGATTTTGCTTCATGTAATCACACACAAGACGCGTTCAGAAAGTAAGAACCGATCGCGCTCAGCGGCCTCGCAGGTGACGCGCGCGCTTCATGTCACGCGGAAAAGGAATATTGAAAATTCAACTATGTGTGAAGTGCGATCGGTGATGCGATTTTTAAACGCTAAAAATGTTTGTCCGATGGAAATTTACAGGTAGATTGTTGAAGTATGTGGTGAAGGTGCAGTGAAGTAAATGTGGGTAAATGGTGTCGGTTATTCAAAGACGGCAGGACTAATGTGCATTACGAGGAAAGAAGTCAGCGTCTTTGAAGTTAATGCAAAAATTTGGGAAATCAGGCCATTCACTCTTTCTGAATTACACGAACGTTTTCCAGATATATCTCCATCTGTGATCCACAAAATTTAACAGACTTCCTGGAAGGTTTGGCGGCGAACTTTTTCGATCAAAGGCATACAAAAGCTGGTCCCACGATATGACAGGTGCCTTAATTTGCATGACGAATATCTGGAGTAGATTAATGAAGACACAAACATATTGCAATAAAGATATTTTTAAAAAATTCTCCAAAAGCCTTCTACGCCCATCTGGTTCTTACTTTCTGGATGCGCTACCTAATTACAACGTTCTTTTAGTTGACTAGAATTTGTGGAGGAACTTTTAATTAAATATCCAATTGCAGAAAACTGTCGCCATCCGCTTTGTTTGGTATACAAGAAAAAGGAAACTCTCTTCTGGATGGTATTACCGCAGTTCTGTTTCACTGCTTAATTATGCCTACTTCATCCACACAATTGCGCTGTTGCATCTCTCGACCAGCATACGTAATAGGCTCATTCCATTTAGTTACCTTGCAAGGTACTAGCACCCTCTCTTACAGTTTCGAAGGCGGCTACTTGGTAATGTAAACAATGGATTTTTTATGACCTAAAACGTCATAAACTGGAGCTATAAATTCTCTCTGCAACCGGGCAATTCTGTAGACAATAAGTATTCTCTCCAAAGCAGAAACATCTTCCATGCACCTGTTTGTCCTACTAGGCAACTAAATGATATTACAAACCCACTACGTGCGTATGTCGGCCTTCCAGTCCATTTCGCCACGAGTTAAGAAAGACACTACGGCATTTGTCTTCATTTCACGCCCGGAATATTCCCCGTATCCTCGTACAAAGTTATTTTCATGCAGAGTGAATTTGGGTTGTCGGAATTCGAAATTCTTCGTGTTCCAGAAGGGACAAGAATTTTATTACGCATTTTGCAGAGCAAAGGATCGGATAAGCACGTTTTGAGAATATAGAAGGGTGCAGAATTCTGGTGGAAAGCCTGAAGGCAAGGGACCACTTCGAAGGCCTGGGCTTGGATAGGAGGATAATATTAAAAAGAATTTTAAAGGACTATAATACTATGTCAGAATCTAGTCTTAATTATGTACTTGAATCATGGATGCTGTGATTCAAAGCCTGAAATATACAGAAGCTGCACAAATGTTTTATGGGATCGTTATATAGTGACGGAGAAAGTCAGTGTTAAATTATTAGACAATAAGAGGCAGATATTGTTGCAAAATAAATAGTGCTTGGTCGAAATATAATGGCGAGCAGGTATTCATAACGCAAGGCTTTATTTCACAAACCTGACAGACGACATTGTCTGGGTTGTCTCGGAACCATGGGCAGGTACCATAAAATTTTGACTTGGAATGGGCGAGTGTGCAATACCGGAGGGCAAGAAAAATAAAAAAAGTTCGACCTTTTCCACAGAGCATAACACTTCTGTCCCATTCCTGTGTTTTTCTGCCTAGATATTAAATTCCTGAATATTTTAAAGAAAAACACTGACAATGTGAGTGATTTTTCGCGCTTTACACAACACACATTGAGATTCCTCTGAATTTGAGTAACAGACTTGTACAGTCGATTATAATCAATACTTCATAAATATCGAGATGTCGGTTAAGGGGAGATACTGTATATAATCGATCTTGTTCCAGCATTATATTTGGATTGTCAAGTGTTTCAATGGTCTCAGCTCTTACCTCACAGAGAACGCCGTCTGTCCCCCTTATAAGGACAAATCACGTAAACATCTGTTTTTTCGAGCAAATCTTCCGTTATTTTTTGACGGATTTTCGCCAAAATATGACCGTGTGAGGACATTTTCGTAAAAATTCAGGTAATTATAACATTTCAAGGAAATATGTCCGGCCGGAATATCATTGGTCCATCAGTACGGACATGATGGGGCTAATAGTTGCTTTTCGCTGCAATTTTATAATGATCACAAAGAGACAGATCAGTTGTCACTGAGCACAACGTTCATGTACGTACAGTTGGTAAGGGATCTGAAAGTCTACTAGTGCATTAATTTCCCACAAACAAAATTTTTATCTTTATGTTAATTAGCAGAGCGATAAGGCGAATATTCGGACTTAAGACAGAGGAAGTAATGCGGAGGTGACAAAATTTCATACTACGAAATTCTATAATACGGTCGTCTCACCAGTAGTTATTAGAGTGTTAAAACCAAGGAGGATAAAATGAACTGGGCTTATAGCACTAATGTGAGAAATTAGAAATATATACAGAATTTTCACTGTTAAACATGACATGAGTTAAACATGACATGAAGAGACGAGGTTTGAGACGTAGATATAGTTAGGAGTACAGTAGTAAAACTTATCCTAAATAAATGGGATGTGAAGTCTTGGATTAAATTTATTTTGGTCAGATAATAATTTTCCTAGTTTCTTTATAAGCGGAGAGTTTCTTTACCAATTCAGCGACTGTTAGCATCTCCTTAAACGGGGCTCTTCGTTATAGATTTAGTTACGAAAAAAAAGGCAAAGGGGTATGGTCTATTAAGCTGTTAATTACTGTGTGATAAATGTGACTGTGCTTATGTGGTGTTGTGAATGGACAGTTTTGATACAGGTCAATTAATTTGGAGCTTAAACACGGTTACAATGATCAGACACAAATAAATCAATAAACAAACAAACAAACAAGCAAACAAAAGCAAAATATCTATTTACGGGCTTCGCTGTTACTATGTGTTGTAAATGGACAGTTTTGGTACAGATCAATTAATGTTGTAGCTTAAACCCGGAGGCAATGATCAGACACAAGCACACAAACAAACAAAACACACTATCCAGCTACGGGCTTCGCTGTTACTTCCTCAAACGTGACCTTGGGTCACTTTTGAGGAAGCTTGTTCGCCAGGTAGTATGATCTGTACCAGAGGCTGCAACTACAATTTTATTTACTCCTGATGATGTGCGCCCGAAACATGTAGAGTAATTTAGCAGTAAATAAATATCTGCATGCTGTTGCATCTCGTTGAATTTCTTCAACCTAGAATTACGATGCAGGGAACCACGAGTATAAATCATATTTTCGTATTCTTCCTTTGTGAGTAAATGTGTGACGAGCCAGAACTCCTATTTGAATAGCAGAGTCTTGAGAGCATAAAACGTGCTGTTCGATAGGCGCTGAAAGCAGTATCTGCCGATTCTTCTAGAAACGATCTGAAAGTGAATGTTGTTCTAAAGTTGTTTGCTTCATTCTTTGTCGAGCGAAAGTATGTGGTTGGCTTCTCTGTAGGCTTACCGACTGGGATCCAAAGTCTTGAGTGTGATTGGCAAAACTGACTCGTATTTGTGAACTCCCAAGTTTGATCTGAAATTCCAGCTCTCACGATTCAAGTTTAAAGTATTTTCTTTTGCCATCTTTTCAAGGAAAATGATGGGATGGCTTCAGAAAATGCGTCAACTGCTTGCATATATAGCCTTCTCCTTTCGTACTCCAAACACGTACCAGCATTTGACGTTAAATAGTAGATATGGTAGAAGGAATGCTATCTTGTAACTCTTGTGTCAACCAAGACTTCTATTACTGCCTTTCTTCATATTATTTATTCTTTGTCATCCTGTCACATTTGGTTGGATACCAAAGAATGTGTGCAAATTTTTAAAATTAACCTTTAGCTTACTTTATGAGCTCTACGTACTCACATTTGGCATTTTTTAATCAATAAATTACAAGTAATATAACCTTGTAAAAAACTAAATCGCCGATCCCGGTACCCGTGCAGTCTGATGCATAGGTCTGGAGCCGTTCATTGCGGAGATCGCGAGTTCGAATCCCGCTGACAGCATGGATGTTCGTCTCTTGTGTTTGTATTTTGTAAAGAGCGGCCTCTGCGACGAGGTGATCACTCGTTCGGAGGAGTCCTACTCAGCTTGGTGTGTCTAAATGCCTGTAATCTAAAAGCATCATAAACGAGGCGGCCTAGGCCAGAGTTGGGCTGTTGTGCCACAAAAAATAAACCTAGCTAACTTACCCACAAATTTACGTACTTACTTATTTACTTTCAATTTGCTTGCTCACTCACTTGCTTGCTTGCTTGCTTGCTTGCTTACTCGCTTGCTTGCTGGCTTGCTCGCTCGCTTACTTGCTTACTCGCACGCTCGCTCGCTCGCTTTCTTGCTTGCTGGCTTGCTCTCTCTCTCTCTCTCTTGCTTGCTCGCTCGTTCTCTTTCTTTCTTGCCTGCTTGCTTACTTGCTTCCTCGCTCGCTCTCTTTCTTGCTCGATTGCTTGCTTGCTCGCTCGCTCCAGGGCGTACGGACTTTTCTAGGAGACTGAGAGTGCCTCGGCTGTAGAAGAAATTTCACGCGTTCTGTCGAACCCGAAAGTTCATTCACATCTTCGCAGCTCTTCGCCATTTGCCCCCGAATGCAGTTCACACCCTTCAATCCTATTCCTTTGAGATCTCTTTTAATATCCTTCCTTCTAGGACTGCGTCTTTCATGTGGTCCATTTCCTTGAGATTTTTACCACCAAAACTTTGCATGCATTTATATGCTCCATATTCAATGTTAATAAAAATCCAACCAGATGCAACAGTATGCAGATATTTAATCACTGCAAAGCCACTCTACATGTTTCGGGTGTCACAGCACAATAATAATACTGAAACAGCTACTTCCCTCCAGTCCCGATCAGGCCACGTTGGAGGGAAGTAGCTGTGTCAGTATTATTTACCTGTACCGGAGGTTGCGGTTACACTTTTTAGTACTCCTGATGATGGGTGCTCTGACACCCGAAACATGTAGAGTGACTTTGCAGTGAATAAATATCTGCATACTGTTGCATCTGGTTGGATTTTTATTAACATTGAATTGTGATGCACGGAACCATGAGTTTAAAAAAATGCTCCATATTCTTCTTATAAAGCGACTCAACCTATATAAGGTTCTGGCTTGCTCAACCACCTTCTTCCAGATATCTCTATTCTGTGCTACTTTCTTCCAATTGCGTATGTTTATGCTCTTTATATCTTCCAAAACGTCATCTTCCCAAAGTGTTTTAGGTCTTACAATTGGTCTTTTAGACATGGGTTTCCATCTCTTAATCTTCTGCACAATATTATCCTCAGCCTTGCGTTTAACATGGCCTAACCAGTTTAATCTGTTTTTTTAATAAACCCAATTATATTTTGTCCTCTTAATATATCATTTATTTCTTGATCTTCATCTGTTCTTGTAGGACCAAATATTTTCCTCCTGATCTTTCTTTAAAAAATCATGAGTTTATATGTTATATTTTCCCTAAGCACCCATGTTTCGGAGGCGTAAGTTACTGTTAGGCGAATTAACGTGTTATAAAGTTGTAGTCTGACGTTTCGGGTTATTAATTTTGTTGAAAATATTTTTTGTGAACCTGCTATGCCCTATTTCCTGCTGCTATTCTTTCTTTAATTTGCTCCTCAATAGAGTTGTCAGTGTTCATCATTGTTCCTAGGTATTTGAGTGAATTCACTTTTTCAAACTTATGTAGGTAGGGTGGATTATTTGTCTGGTACAAAATAGGTATTTGGTTTTATTGTTGTTTACTATTAATCCAGCATTTTGCGCCTCATATTTGAGTTTGCAAAAGGTGGCAATTAAGATTTGCTTTTTTCTTCCAATTATTACGATGTCATCTGCGTAGGCACAAATCTCTTTCAATCTAGTAGCTATATTTCTTCGGACTTCTAAATTGGTGATTACTGAGTCCAACACTACACTAAATAGTAGGGCGGACAAAGGGTCTCCCTGTCTGACTACTGTTTTTGTTTCAAACCATTCAGAATAACTGCTGTTAACTTTCACCTTCATTCTGGTTCGTTGCATTGTGAGTTTTATTAGTTTAACCAGTTTATCCGGAACATTATGTTTGATTAAGCTATTATATATTACTCTCTATTAACTGTATCAAAAGCTTGTGAAAAGTCTATAAATATATTATGAAGTTTAATATTGTATACATGGCATTTCTCGTATATCTGTCTCACAATAAATATATTATCTATTGTTGATCTGTTAGGTCTGAATCCCATTTGGTAATTTCCGATTTCTGGTTCAATTATCTTACTTAGTCGGTTACATAGCAATATTGCGAAGATTTTATGTGTTATGTTCAGTAGGGATATCCCTCTATAGTCATTGCATTGTTTTCTATCCCATTTTTTATATACTGGGCTCAGAATTCCTTCTGACCATTCACAAGGTATTTTTTCTTGTTTCCATATCTTCATTATTAATTGATATATTTTCTTTTTAATGTGAGACCTCCATTTTTTATAAATTCCGGTAATATTTTATCAGGACCAGCACCTTTGTTGGGATTCAAGTTTTTAATATGCTCCACATTACGTGACACATTTCTCACCCATCCGATTTCTTGGTTTTATTACCTGGATAGTATTTGGCGAGATGCACGTCTCACAAAGCTCCTCTGATTGTAATTTTTTGAAATTAGAAATTTTTTATCTTCATGGTGCAGCTGGAATCATCTACCCTGCAGTTACTTGAAGCTATCCAGAATCTCATTAAAATTTATTTTCTGCACCAAGCATATTAATTCTGATACCTATTTAGTTAAGTTAAAAGGTGTCTCTAATCCTTGTATTACATTAGCAGAAATCTGGGCTGACGAAACGGACTTCTGAAATTCTGAAAATTAGAATTTCAGAGAAATGCTTTTTGTGTTTTGTTTGGAAATTAGAAAGAAAGGTGCCACTTGGAAGACATAGACATAGATGGGAGGATAATGTTAATATACGCCTTAAAGCAATGTAATGAGCTGAACTTGTTTGGTTCAGGTTAGGGTTCAGTTGTGAACAGGATAATAACTTACATTTTCACAAAGTGTGGGGATATGCTTGACTAGATGAAGATGTATTGGTTTTTCAGGAGGACCATTCTCTATCTACTCGTAGTTAGTTAGTTAATTAGTTAGGTGTTTGGTTGGTTGGTTTTGTGGGTGTTAGTTAGTTAGTTGGTTTGATGGGTGTTAGTTGGTTAGTTAGTTAGTTAGTTGGTTAGTCAGCCAGTCAGTCAGTCGGGCAGTTAGTTAGTTAATTAGTTAGTTAGACTTTGTGATAGCTAGTGAATAGTATCAGCTGAAGTTATTCCTGTCCCCAAGTCACCACCTGACCTTATAGATCTTCATGTTTGCACCGTGCATCAATGATAATTAAACATTTTATTATCTAACTAATGCACAATATATAATATGTAGATACAATTAAAATTATAAAATATTTAAAAGTGCTCCAACATGTTTCGGATCACAGAGGATCCATCGTCAGGGAGAATGTACAGTGCTTGGCTAAAAATTAACAAGAATGATTCTATCGTGTCCGTTGACATGGACAAGTTCGGTGTTATGGCAGCATATTGTGACCAGCTGTGCGTGTGTGTAGTGAACTGCACATATATATTGTGCATTAGTTGGATTGTAAAGTGTTTAATGACCGTATATACATATTGCTTGCTGATTTGTTGCTTCTTGTAAAAGTGCGAAGTGAAATAAAAGGTACTCGAAATTCATGTGGCGGCGATTATGAAGACATTTGACGTTCTCATGACAGTTATTAAGAGTACCTTTTAGGTTCCTGTTGCGGTGATTATAAAGACAGTTCTTTTGGAATGTGACGTAATGCTGCTTAGTAGCTGAATACCAATGTTTTGGAGTGAGGTGCTGGGTCCATATTGATGTTACAACAAGCTCACTTATCAAGGTCGAAACAGTTCACTTCGGAATATCGGTACCATCTACCAAGCTGTGCGTTGTCACAAGCCAGAATAAATCTATTGTAATAGGATTATTACAGAAGCGCCGAATTTGCGACAGCCAGGAAGTAAATTGGAGAAGCACCATGTAAAATTTTGACAGAAAGACATCACAATATTTGTTAGATGCATGATAATACATTATGTTTTATCTGTAGGAAAAGCATGAAACTGGCATACTATCGTGCACTGATTTTGGCTTTGGTATTAGCAGTGTTAAATATTGCAGTTCTGGCACGAGGGATAGTGTTGGTTAAGGATAGGGTTCAAACGTACCCAATGGCGTAGGCAAACCGTCGGGGGCCCCTCGCTAATCGATAGTTGGACCCCCCCGCATTTCTGTTGTCAGGCTGCCTGTAACTATTAATGAAATTCCTCCCTAATCTCAGAACAGGGATCCATAATACTGTCTTCTGACATTAGAAAGGAATCCAGTCCGAAAGAACCCTCAACATATTTTAATGTTCTGCAGGATTGGGGGTGTCTCTAATCCACGGGCCCCCCACGCCGCAGGTTATGCAGGAGTCTTGTCTGCGTGAGTGGATGTAGCTTAAAATGAACGCCTATATACTGCTGTGTTTTCTGATTTGTGTTTGCACCCTGGACGGTACCGTGCTGTTAAGTAAATATTCTACTTTGTAATTAAGCTGCTCTCTAAATTTCTCTTAGCTGAATGAAGGAATTCTCAGCGTCAGTAACGGCGCACTGCTTTTGTAAAATTCTCTGCTTCTTACTCGGTAACTTCTGATGTGGTGACGCTTTGAAATTTCAATTTGCGGCTAAAACGGCTTCCAGAAGCTCCACGCCTTATTAAACAAATGTGGCAGTGAAAGACTTCTGCTACGTGTTTCTTTATTGGCAAAAACCTGTTTGTATAGCCACCAGCCACACTGGAAATTGTGAATGAGCATGTGGTTTTATCTGTGCGTCTACACAGAAGCAGTATACCTATACGGAACTTAAAACTGACCATTATGTTTATTTTATGTAGGCCTCTGAGGAAAAGTAGATATAAATTTGTTTTCGTGTCTGATCACCAACCATGAGGATGTATGTGGCAAATGAAGATGAAATGCTATGCAATGCAGGCTAGGTATGAACCGGGAGGCAGTGGTCAGCATTATATTCCAGCAGTGGACTTGCGAGGTTTTAGGGTAGGCATCAGAGGTGGTCCTGCTGAAACTGTGAATCCTTCTGTGGTCGAGAAGCAGATTCCGGCCACCCATCCCATATCCAGTGTAATTACTGACTGAACTGCTTGTGGCATTAACGAACATTCTTTCTCTCGTTTGTATTGTTATTTTCTGGATATTTCTCATTGTCCTTCCCACCGACCTGTTTATTTCCTTGCTTCTTAATTTTTTTTTTATTATTAAATATTTGCTTTGCTAAACAAATTTTATTGCATTACATAAGGGAGCCAGAATACATTAGCCGCTACATCGAATGGCTAAGATAAAGGTAAGAAATTGTTTTCACAGTCAATTACATTTGTTTGTACGTTCAACTAACACAGCTTTAATATTGCGACAGTATTTGGTATCTTTGAATCCTGAGTTATCAGTTTATAATCATGAGTTATACAAACACTTCTTTACGTCAATTCTTATGTTACACAATATATTTTCTCTGGGACGAATCCACCAGACTTTACTGGTATCATTTGCGAATAGATATGTTTAGTCTAGCATACATTTTAAAATATATATCAAAGATATATTTGATTAATGAATTACTCTATTGAAATGTTACCATTACTGTAAATACAAATTTTGCATGTGATTTGTGGTGGACAAAGCAGCTCTGAGATAGGTTACTCTCCTAGTATTTCGGCTTTTCCTTGTCAGCATCATTCTACCACTGCTCTGTACGCATTTCTTCATCACCCACGTTGGATAATCTCAGGAATCGACGAGGTCGTTAAGTAACACACAGATGAAAAAGTGGTTAAACGCTGGTCTGTCACGGAAGCGATTTTCTTTGTTAAAATATTTAGACCAGAAAGGTAGCTGTGTCACTAACCCTATTCCTGCCATGGAGGCACAGCACTGGAACATAGATATAGTCGTACACCTTAACCTCAGCACTAGATGACGGTGACTGGAGACCGTCACAACTGGTCGCCTTGCTCTCGCGGAAACAATCCACGGTACTCATTGTATAGGAGGCTAGTTGGGCCCCAGAGGAACGTTCTGGAGACGATAAGAATGTGTACCCCTGCCAGAAATCTAAATACATGTGTTTAGGCCCCATCATAGTCACTACAATGACCGAGCTACCCGGATGAATTAAGAAGAAGCAAAACACAAAAGTTTACTAAAAAGTAACCGGAAATGCGGAATAATACGGAATAATAAGCAGTTTAATGAAATCGAAGCATGCCGAGGAACACCGTTGTTAAAGCGTAGACCTACACACTTAAACTGGAGCAGTGCGTGATGATTTGTTGTCGTCCGCTCATTCAGATGTTAGAAACAGTTGGACGAAAAGGTAAATTTGTCCCGTTGTAGGCTATGAAGACACACGAGAGAATGGAGGTTCAACTGCATTTATTTAGGTATTAGATGGAGGTGAGAAGTCAGCTTTACGCTTTTGCTGTTCTTCCTATCCCTCCTTTCAGTGTCCATTGAATAAGAGTTTGGGTGGGTACCATATTCGATCGGGGTGTTCTGGGGAAGAAAAAATTTCTTGTCCCTACCAGGAATCGAACCCTGCTTCGTCTAGCACATAGCCTAGACGCTATGCCAACTATGCGATCCCCGCACAGTTATATGTTGGCCATTGATTCCCATACAGTGTTGACTTCTTCAATACACAAGTTTGATGCTACACTGGGCTGTCTCTCGACATCATCTGAGTGAAGGAATTAAGATTGACTTTACTGTGCATATTCCTAGACAGATTACATAACTGGAAGTTTTTCATTCTAATGTCGAACAGTAAGAATTGTTTTAATCCTTTAAGGACTGAGACTAACCTGTTCGTACCGCAATGTAAACACACCACATCTCGGATATTAAAACAAATGAGTTAATGCTGCAGAAAGAAAACTTTGTGTTTTCTTTTATGAGATTCACACAGGATACAGCAAAGTACTTTGTGGAAGGAATGTAGAAGTTTTGAATATCAGATTCGGTAGTGCCAAAAGTAACCCACCTGGCTTAAAGGGATTGTAGTAGACTATAGAAACACACGCTCCACTCACTCACACACACACACACACACACACACACACACACACACACACATATATATATATATATAACATTGATATGATCTCAAAATGTGACCAATGCTTGTGCAATATGAATACTGCGATGTTTGACAATCTTACAACGATGCTGATGAAGAATCAGAGTCTTGTGAACTCTGACTTGTCTACTGCTAAACACCAAACGTTAGAACGAGTGTAGTGCCTTCGTATTCAGTACCAAGCTGTCTGTCCTTAAGAATCATAAGGAAACGTGGAACTTCCTCTCGTTTTCCAGCTTATCCTTGCGAATGTCCGTGGAGGTCAGCTTCAAGACGTCGCTGACTCTATACCGGTCTACTCGGCCTAACATCTCAGTAGGCTTAAATCTTCGTACTATTGTGGCAGAAATTATCCAACAAGATGCAACAGAATACAGTTTATTTAGAAAATTGTATGTAGTCAAACACAACTGTGTCACGTGAGGTGTACTTTAATGACTATATAATGGACAAGTACATGTTTCAGCCTGTACTGGCCATCTTCAGGTTGTCTTAGTATAGTCTTGCTTATAGTAAGATCTTAAGTTCCCCTAAGACAACCTGAAGATGGCCAGTACAGGCCGAAACATGTAGTTTTCCATTATATAGTAATTAAAGTACACCTAATGTGACACAGTTGTGTTTGACTACATACAATTTTCAAAGTTTCACACACACAACGGGGGTGACACACTTCCTAGATACAGTTTATTTAAATCTGTCAACTGTTCAACATGTTTCAGGTGGTATTTCACCCATTATCAGGAGCTCGTAACACTGTATCTACAGTATCTGGCATTATTGAGACCTGGACTGCTACCTGTCGTGAACGTGGCTGGACGGATGTCCAACCACGTTCACGACAGGTAGCAGTAACGGTCTCATTAATGCCAGATACTGTAGTTACAGTGTTAAGAGCTCCTGATAATGGGTGAAATACCACCTGAAACATGTTGAACAGTTGACAGATTTAAATAAACTGTATTCTGTTGCATCTTGTTGGATAATTATTGCCCTGTTATACGATGCACGGCCCAATGAACATAAAAAAATACGTCTTGCTGTTATTCCTGTTTAACACAAAACTTAAGACAGGCATAATATGAATTACTGTAAAATAATTGATTTTGTCTGATATAAAAATAAATTCAAACAACATATAAAAAGAAAAAGAGCACCGGGCATATTTCCTTTATACTGAAAAAGTTTTATTTAAAGTTTTATATATTTAAGTTTTGTGTTTTGTTTGCCATAAATATCGTTGAAAACACAAAGATAGGGGGCGCACTTAAAAATATGTAGGAAAATGACACCAAATTGAGGCGTCTTCATTCGCTGTAGAGCAGTATCCAAGTGCGTGGTGGTGCGGAAGAGCGATAAACCTTGACATTTATTGATGGCATCTTACAATAGTCTATTTGATGGCTTCCTGTAGACTCGAAGTAGGGAGGGGAAGGGCCTACCATATGGGACTAAGTTACGAGTATCTATATCGGCAGAAAATTCACGAAATTTCTATATCTATATCCACTCGCAAGAGATGATATCGGTATATATCGTACGTCATTCTTTGATGGCTGGGGAATCTAGATTTAGGGGAGGGGGTGTGGGGGTGGGAATCCGAAAGCGCGACTAAGGCACGATATGAGGACTAAATTGATATGGCCCAAGATGGAGCCTGTTGATGTTTTTGTGAATATGGTAATGAACTTCGGGATTCTGGATACCACGTCGATTTCGTTGAGGGTCTAAATGACTCATACCTTCTCATAGAATATTCATACCGAAGATTCAGTTAGATTTCATATCATAACGTTACATTCGTACTCTGTTGTCTGCACAGCGGTAACAAATAATATTTATATGCTCAGTGTACTTTATAGGATCCGAGGTACCTCTGTCGATATAGTAAGTGGGCTAGGGATCGGAGAGGCTACATGCCGTTTTAGATTCCCCAGCAGGATTGTCAGATTTGTCTGTTCTGCATAAGGTAGAAATCGGCTATGGGGGCCCATAATCCTCCTATTTAATGGGTGCCGGAACCTCTTCTGGGTGGGGTGAAGCGGTTGGAGCGTGAAACTAACAATTCGCCTTCATCTGGTGCAGAGGTTAAGGAAGAATACAACGATATTTCTGCTAAACCCATATGCTTTTGTGACGTGGACATGAACAACCTGGCCTTCATTTGTGCATTTGATTGCACATTTATGAATTTCTGTTGTATTTTTAATTATCTTTTCTGCCACTGACGTGTGGTGACACTGTCAGAGAACTATCTCTGGCCTCTGCATTATATTTTAGTTTGCAAAGTGCGGCAGTTAGTTAAGAGCAGATTGAAGTCAGGGAATGCTTGTTATAATATGGTGCATAATCTTTGGTCTTCCAGTTTGCTATTCAAAAATTTAAAGATATGCAGAACTATGATTTTGCCTTTTGTTTTGTGTAGGTGTGAAACTTGGTCGCTCACATTGAGGGAGGAACTTAGGCTGAGAGTGTTTGAGATTTGGGCGCTGAGGAGTTTATTTGGGCCTATGAGGGACGAGGTAAGAGGGGAGTGGGAAAAACTACATAAGGAGTAGCTTAATGATGTGTACTCCTCACCAAATATTACATGTTTGATGAAATCGAGAAGAACGGCATGGGCGGACCGTGTAGCACATATGGGGGATAGGAGAGATGCATACTGGGTTTTGGTGGGGAAACCTGAAGGAAAGAGACCACTTGCAAGACTCAGGCTTGGATGAGAGGATAAAATCAATATGGATCTTCAAGAAGTGGGATGGAGGGGCATAGACTGGATGGATCTGGCTAAGGATAGGGACAGGTGGCGGGCACGTGTATATTCGTTAATGAACCTTCGGGTTTCATAATATGCGGGGAATTTCTTGAATAGCTGAGAACCGGTTAGCTTCTCGAGAAGGACTCTGCTCCGAGAAGGACTCTGCTCCATGGAGTAAATAAGTAAGTGAGTTAAGCAAGTAAGTAAGTAATTAATAAGTGCGGCAGTAAATATTCAGTTTTAATGCGTTCTGCATGCACGCGGCGGTGCAGTTGTTTGAGGCAGTGCACTACAATCCGGAAGGTCGTGGTTTCGATTCCCGATAGTCCTTCCGCCCGTATTATTACCCTAGGATTGACTCAGCCTCTAACAGAATTGAGTACCAGGGTTATCTCCTGAGGAGTAAAGGCGGCCGGTGCGTAAGACTGACAACCTTGCCACCTTCATATGCCTACTCTCTAGAAATTCTGGGAGCCTCAGCCTCATGGAGGCCTAGGGACCTGTCCAGCCCTGTACAGTGATTGATTTACTTTTATTTTACGCGGCATTCATTAAACTGATATTGTAAATTGTGATAACTACACAGTCTTCAGACGTCTCCTTAATGTTACATTACTGCATAATTGCTTTCACCTACTTCTTATCAATCCATTGTTGACTAATTATACGAAGTTGAGCTACTGAAAATGGCACTGTGTGTACCATACCACAAAATTTTATTATTAGTACTGCTTCCATTATTACAGGAGCCGGAATAACGTAGTTGGAGTATTGACTGGGCTACATACTGGACAATCAGGACTTTAAATCGCGGCAGAGTCAATAGATTTTCTGTCCACACTGGCTCTGAGGCTCACTCAGTTTCCTATTCAAAGGGTACTGTGATTATTCCCAGTGAGTAGAAAGCCGGGACGTGAAGCTAACCACTCACCTCCCTCGAGGTTAAAAATTAGTGGAGCTATATCTCTCCTCCTCTATACGCCTTCATGGAGTGGACAGGGGCAAATTTTGCCGTTATTTATTATTATTATTATTGTTATAATAAAATGACGCCTTCTATTGCTTTATTTCTCAAGTTCCGTCTCTTAAGTGAAGCTATTAATTGAAGGAATTTTTATCAAAAACTCTCGTTAATGAAAGCATTTATCGCTAGCTGAACATTTGAATTATGAAAAATTTTAGGTCATTATTTTAAAGTAAGATTTCGTCAAAATCAGTGCAGTGTCCGACGACACCTAACTGGTCCGAAAAATTCCGGCCGTACTTTAGATTTGTACGTTACCAGCTATCATGTTCACACTAAATGCATTCTATCTATTGATTTTAAGGGACATAGACGTACGTCCCGATTTTCAGAGGGACAGGATGTTCAGTTAGTTTACTTTATTGTGTATTCCTAGACACAAAGTTGAAGAATGAGGCTGCAGACTCTAAATAATGTTATTGTAATCTGAACTACGAAAGGCGATTTGTGGAATATAATTTGGATTGTATTTTTTCGATTATCGCTGCTTATGAAACAAAACTCTATAATATTTTTACGAGCAGTATCCTCATCAGATGCAGTTTATAGTTGCTGTACATAGCTTCTTCTATAAATGTCTAACAAGTAAGCAGTAATTCTTGTCAGTAATAATATTTTAGGTAAACCCCTGTATGTGTACAAGGTCAGAGTGTTTTCTTGTTTGTAACCACAGCTGGCTACTTCTTCTTACACTCCAGTTGGACCATTTGATTAAGTGCAGCTTGCTGAAGTTCGCCTCGATATCCATCCGTCTTTCTCCGGCTATCGTCTTCGTAGATTTTACGATCCACTTTATTTTTTACCCTCCGTCCGCACCGAGTTGCGTTGTCCTGTTTTTCTGAAACAGTGTCTGTTGATACAGATAGTCAATGAATTTTGTTCTTGTCTTCCAGCTGTAAAAGACGTAAATCCTAGACTAAACTGTAAATTACGCAAAACAGTTTAATCGCGCAAATAGCACCAATGTTGAAATAGCTTGAAATGCCAACTTGATGTAACAATGTAATTTTATTAATATATTCTTAGCTCGACATATATACGCCCTTCATCAGGAGCATTGGATGTTGAGTTACAGCATATGGTTTTCTGCACCGAGTTTTTGGATGGGTGGTGGTCCTGAGAGCCGCTACGTAAGTGGTGTGTACGGTGCGGATGGTGCCGTCGCACGGCAACATCCGCACCCTATTGGCAGGATCGGGATGAGTTCCATCCCGATCCTGCCAACAGTCAGTCAACATAAACGCATGACCTATGCCAATTGCTGTATATACAGAGTGATACCTCCTGATGATGACCAGTAAACCTGCTCGAAACATGTAGAAGTTAATTATTGAAATGTACTGAAAGTAAATAGCGCATCCTGTTGCGTTCTTATTGCATGGATATATCACGATGCACGTTCAACAGAACATTAAAAATAATTGTTTACAATGTGCACAAAACAAATAAACAGCGCACCATGTAATAAGTCATTCGTGTTCCTTGCTGTAGTCTATGGTAGAATCCTTTGTATTGGTTATGTAACCGGCCAGGTTCCGTAGTTCAAACCTCGAATTAGGCAACCAAGAAGGTGAGGAGATAAACTGTTCGTCGAGCGTTGGCTAGTTTGTATATTGAAAGAGAAGAGGTAAAGTTTGTTTGGTATTCACACATGCACTTGCCAGGCTATATGGATGAGACTGTTGAGTTCCCCCTCACACACATGAATTGATTTCTGTTTGCGATGCTAGCTATGGGCAAGTGTTCATTGGTGGTATCTGTATCACTAGGCTTAGGAGGTAGTCATTTGTGCAGAGATGTACGCTGATCGCAGTTGGGAATGCTAGATGAACAACGAGCAACGAAAATTTGTTGGTGCTGGAACCAAAAGTTGTGGTGTTCGAACCTCAGTGAATAAAGAGTACTGAAAGAGCAAAGCGGCTTCTAAATCCCCCTGTATATCCCTTGAGAGCGATCCGTACTTACGACGAGCTACAAATAGTTGTAACTGAAGTCGGCCAATTCAAACAGACCGTTACAGTTATTTATAAGCTTTCATGGCAACAGACACATCAGTGACCACGGATAAATGCACGATAATTCGAAACGTCACCCGTGAACTATAAAGTGTTAAGGAGTGATTTATTGTTTGTGATTTTTAAATTAATAACTTATCGAATTCAATGCTTTTATCGAACTGTACGTCATTGTCCGACAAATTGATGTTCAGAGCGAGCAATGTTATTTTTCGCCTACTGTGGAAGGTAAACGGGCCAGTAAGCGGAGGGAAACGCAAGGGGAAAAAGCGTTTTTCAGTCATTTCAAAACATTTAGCCCTGCAGTACATCGCCACTGGGTATCAACGTACTAAGCTAAAAGACGTGATGAGTAAAACATAGTTTTATGAACATATTTGATTGGTGCTAATGTGTAAAACGCATTCTACACACTAACCCAATCCCCCTTAATTAATATGCGTTGTTTCGTGCAGACGAAAATTACCCGCTTAAATGGGATTCATGTTATTTGGCGACTTTTCACTCTCAAGTGACTGGGAGCAAAAAGGACACCCTGTATTTCCTTGCATTTTATTACGTTTGCTGTCTTAAACATCGTTTACAATTAATTATTCTCTATCGTCTTGTAATTCGAATATTTGTATTCGTAGTTTCTGACGGCATCGTTAAACAAATGACGAATAAATAAATAAAATAAATTCTAAACGTTTACGATTGTCGCCTGATGATTTACCTGACTTTGCATCGTGCCTGTCCTATGAAGTCGGCGGTATTAACTTAGCATACTGGAAGAACAAACAAACTCCGAGGCTTTGGTCAGTGCTAGTATGGAATTCGGTCTACATGTATTTGATTTTTAATTTGTGGTTTATTCATTGGCACATCCAGTAGGTCATATTGGGTGTAAATAGTGTAGAGTTACAATAGGAATAACTTCAGAAAAACACGATTGTTTATTTACTCAATTATTGCACCAACCACTGCACATATATAAAATTTATATATGTGCAGTAGTTGGTGTAATAATTGAGTAACTCGACAACATGCACGGTGTAACAATAAAAATATGATTTTTATATTTGTTTTATTTCACTAAGAATCAAGTTTTTAATGTTCAATTCTTTCAGACAGCTGTGGGGCCCACGTAGCCCCCTATTCGATGAGCAAGTCTAACGGAGTTCTTTCCCGGGGGTAAAACGATCGGCGCCTTAATTTCACCGCTCACCTCCATATAGCGCGGAGGTTAATAATGGATAGCGTTACATCTGTGTTCCACTCATATGCCTTCGTGACGTGGAGAGGGCAAATTTTACCTCCTGTCCTTCTTAATTCTTATAGAATATTAATGATTGTTCAGCTTTCTTTTCGATGTCTGAAAAGAATAAAAGATTATAGCTAGTGGGTATATTAAAGAAAAATTCCAAAAAATATTTGGACACTTAAACCTCGTTTCTTTTCCCTAAACACGGACGAGCACGTTGTGGTGGCTTTGTTGAGCTCTGTTTCAGCCTGCAGTATGATAAATATACACCGTCTGTTGCAACGTATATGACTGTCTTACTCAACTGACAGCATTAAAATAATTTCATGTTTCTTAATTCAAACAAGCAAACCACTCGTACTACCTTTCAGTGCCACTGTTTCTGTTACTCTATTGCTGTACACAGCACCACTCCCGTGATTAACAGGCTCTGACACACTTGCAGTATGTTCAGTGAGGTGTTGCTTTGTACTTCGTCTCGGTTCTGCTTAACAGGTATATATATATATGTTATATCATTCAGAATTTTCTTTCCTTGTCACGATGAGCGCTGTACGAAGTAGCCTTTACAGAAACTACGTTTAAAGTGGCTCGACTCTCACCCTCCTACAGGCAATCAGGAAGGTTTACATGCAAAAAAATGCATGAGATCATTACCTTCATCCTTTTTTACTTACTCCATTGCGTTTTCTACTCTTGAACGACAGAAAAAAATTCAGTTCAGCGCAGCTATTACTTCCGTTATTTGTTGAGGACAACACAGCTGCATGTTTCGGCTAAATCCAAGCCATCATCAGGCTGTGTTTTTTCTAAATAAATATAGTAAGTACTAGTTGCGCTGGGGCAGGTGGTGGCGCGTTTGGTTGAGGCACTGCGTTACAAGCCGCAATGTTGCGGGTTCTATTCCCGACAGTGTCACTGGAATTTTTCATTGACATAATCTTCCGGCCGCGCTATGGCCCTGGAATTTGTTCAGCCTCTAACAGAAATTAGTACCAGGAATATTTCCTAGAGGGTAACGGCGGCCTATGCGTAAAGCTGAAAACCTTACAACCTTCATGTACAGATTGTCTTGAAATCTGGGAGCCTTAACCTCCTGGAAACCTCAGGGCCTTTCCAGGTCTGTAATGGTATTGCTTTACCATTTACTACTTGCGCTGGACTCAATTTGTTGTTGTGTTGTTGTTGTTGTTATTGTTGTTCAGACATAGAAGCATTATATAAGCATACAGTCCTTGTATCTTCACCAACATTCGAAAAATTTGAAATGTAAATACTGCATACATTTTTTGAATGTGTAGTCAATTCATGTGCTTAGGAACGGGAGTAAATAAATTGTAGTTATATTTATTATGAAAGTACAAGTATGTTTAGTTTTCACCAGCTTCAAAACATTCAGTTCTGTAGAAAAAAGTTAGAAAATATCCGCAGGGCATAACACTTATAACACGCTAACTACGTCGTTTTCCCTACTTTTCCTAACGTTCTAATTATGAGGCAGAGTCCCAATGTAGTGTAAACATTGCCACTGCTTTTTATATTTCTTTTCGCAAGGGATTATGTTTAGCCCGTCAACCGTGTTTCTGATCTCTCCGGCTGTTCCGTATTTCTTCCACCTCCCGCGTGAAAGTGGGAATAACCTGTTTTCTGTACCATTCTCTTACAGGGCGAGATGTCGTCTTTCGTTTTCCTGTCTCGCAACGGGAGATAGACGTTTAGATCGTTGTTTGTTTCTTCGACGTCAGTTTCTACCTCACAGAGAACACCTTCTGTCTCTGCTATAAAGACAAATCACGTATTAAGACGCAGGTCTTCAAATAAAGAGTCTCATATTTTGTCTATTTTAAACAAAATCTGACAAAAAGCTTAATAATTACCTCAAACACGAAGTTTCACAGAATTCTGTCGGATGGGAGTAGCATTGTTGCCTGTGCACAGACGAACGGAGTGACGGACAGACAGACTGGATTGGAAGTCGCTGTTTGCTTTGCGAACTCGCCCAGATATGTGTCTCCATCTACCATACTTAAGAACTGATACAGATTGCGTCCTTCTGGAAATAAAACACCGTGGGTCTGAGTAGACAGGTACCAAGTTTCGGAGGAACTTGCTGCATCGTTGTTCAGGGTAAAGGAATGAGCTGCTGGAGGGAAATGTCTCCGAAATAGGAAGGGGGATGAGAATCGGGGCAGTCGGGTGTGGATGCAGGTAAAAGGTAAAGGTAAAGGTATAGTTCACCCTAGAACAGACCACGAAGGCCCAGAGGAGGAGTAGAGGTATAGCTCTACTCTTTCTGTAACTTCGGCGCTAGATGTGGTGGGTGGTCAAAGCTACACCCCGGTCGCTTTACCCCCCATGAAAGAGCCGGTACCCATTGTATAGGAGGCTGGGTGGGCCCCAACGTCGGTCTAGACGGGTGCGAAAAATCTCGCTTCCACCGGGATTCCATCCACGGACCGTTCAGCCCGTAGCGAGTCGCTATACCGACTGAACTATCCCGGCAGCGGCAGTGTGAATTTACAGTTAGGCTACTGAGTAATATCATGTAGGGGATGGAAGGAACGTGTGTGTTTGAATCAGGTATAGGAATAAAATGTTTAAAAATATTATAGATAAATTTTAAGCTAAAGTGAATATTGTGGTAAAATAAAGGGATAGGCTGTAGGGATGATACTGGACAAAAGAAGAACAATGTTAGGAATTTGTTTTTTTCTGTGGTAAAACTGCCCGATCCGGCCTAGACCTCCTTATTTTTTAGTTTTTTAGATCGCACGCGGGTAAACACACACAGCTGGTAGAACTCCTCTGAAAGAGTGATCGGCCCGTCGCAGAGGCCACTCCCTACACAACGCACAACAAACTAAAGAGATGATCATCCATGCCTTGAGAGGGATTCGAACCCGCGATCCCAGCAATCGAGTGGCTGCAGATCTACGCCTTAGACCGTGCTGCCGCAAGGATCGGCGTTACGAAATACAGGATTTCATAAATATCATATCTTGGTCAGCTCAATGAATGATAACTATCCAAGAAAACAGCGTACCTGCTAGTGGTTTGTTTGTTGGTTAACAAGATTTCAAGTTTTCTGGAGTCTCACTCCTTTTGAAATGCTGGACCCTGAAAATGGACACAATACGGTCTTCCGAAACGTCTGAAACTCTTGGCCAGTTAAGACGGCGTAAAATATTTATCAGCTTTTTTTGTTACATTTGTAGTTCCGTGCATCGCAATTCTGGGTTCAATAAATCCAGCGAGATGTAACAGTATGCAGATATTTATTTACTGCTAAATTACTCTACATGTTTCGGGCATCCATCATCAGGAGTACATAAAACTGTAGTTGCAGCCTCTGGTACAGATCTTACTATCTGGGGAACAAGCTTCTTCACGTTTGAAGAAGCTTGCTTCCCAGATAGTATGATCTGTACCAGAGGCTGCAACTGAAGTTTTATGTACTCCTGACGATGGGTGCGATGGACACCTGAAACATGTAGAGTAATTTAGCAGTAAATAAATATGTACATACTGTTGTATCTCGTTGGATTTCTTCAACCTATATTTATCAGTACCTCTGTTACGACCTGAAATTTTTCGTTGTTGGTTGGTTGTTGTTGACTGCTTGCTCGTTGTTGTGCCCTTTATCCTAAAATGGAACTGAGAGGAATTGTTCTTGGCGCTCGGATATTCTCAAACTGAAGTCCACTGCTTGCCCACGATAAATAAACTCTGTTGTATTGATAGACATGTTTTACAATAACCGGAATTTTTTAGACCTGCGCTCGTCTGAGATGTCACTTGACCCTTCAAGACTGGACCTACAGGTTGTCCCGAAACGTCGGTAAATGACTACCAATTTACGCCGCGTAGAATCTCACATGAGCGCGTATCTCATTTACACTGCTGTGGAAGCCTGAAATCACGCAACCGGAATTGCTGTCAGATTTGCCATGACCTTTACATGCATCAGCTGGAGTACCGATAATGCTGACAACACATTCCGGCGTTGGATTTGGTCCAATAGCAGTTCATCCCAGTTCATTTCGGCCCTGTTCAGTTCAGTTCAGTTCAGTTCAGTTCCCACTCTCATAATATTTCCATATTGCTCTTTTCTCTCTCCTGTGTCTTACAGGTAGGAGACTTTAAGATTTTTTTTTTCTTGCTGAAATTTTGAATGCAGTTACTTTGCACTTTCTTGTTTGTGTGTCTTGTCTGTTACAACCTGACCTCACCGAGCCTTAGGATGAGGAATAATTCAAAAAATTACAAAAATTGAGTACTATTCCGAGACTTACAGATATTGATATGTTCTTCGGTGCATAAAGGAAAGATGTTCCTAGTAGTGTTTTTCCTGGCAGTGGGGGACACTGAAAGAAAGATATTAAGAAGAATATTTTGTCCTACAAAGGATAGAGGTGGTGCATGGAGACGTAAAATTAAAGACGAATTAAAGGAGCTAATTAAAAATAAGAATGTAATTAAGTGCATTAAGGTCCAAAGATAGAGCTGATTTGGCCATGTATATCGAATGACCAGTGATAGGACTGTAAAAAAAATTTTACGAGTGGAAACCGATATCTACAAGATTGGTAGGAAGACCAAAAATAGATGGGAAAACGATATAAAGAAGAATTAAGAATTGTGAAAATAAATAAATGAACAAAATTCGTCCATGATCGGGTTAAGTGGAAGGAAGAGACGAGAAGGCCAGAACTTTCAAACGTTGAATTTGCAGCGCCTGAAGAAGAAGAAGAAGAAGAAGAAGAAGAAGAAGAAGAAGAAGAAGAAGAAGAAGAAGAAGAAGAAGAAGAAGAAGAAGTTGGGGGGGGGGTCCGTAAGGCTTCTGGGGCCCACCTAGCCTCCTATTCCATGCGTGCCGAAGTTATTTGTCTAGGGTAAAGCTGCCGGAACGTGAAGTTGAACCCTTATCTCCATCTAGTGCCGAGATTAAGAATGATTGCAGTTATACACCTTCTCCTCCCAGCATTTCTCCATCTTGTGGACATTGACAATATTATTCTTATTCTTAAACCAATAAATTTTGTTTTGTAAAAGTGTACTGCTGTTGTTTGGTTCTTATCCAGGAGTGGATTTTGGTAGGCGAAGAAAAATAAATCCCCAGTACTGAATGGTCGGGACACGTTTTCTATTACTGAAGTGCTACCAACTTTGAACTCGACCAGTGAAAGACGTGTACTATGCATGAAACAAATTTTTCAGATAAAAGAAATGTCAAAGGCCTGTGTAGGTACTATTAATAATGCACTTTGGACAGACCAGGATGCTTAGGATACTGATCGAATGGCTACGAATGCTTCCATTTAACGATACTGACATTACATGCTTGCGTTTACACTGTCAGATATGGTGACAGGTTGCAAACGTCGAATATTCAAGTATTCAGTATTCGCGTGTGCATTGATAAGCACCAGTTTCGTGCATCACAATGGACAGTGTTATATGCGTCCCTTTATGTATTCATCAGAGCGATATTAAAAATTTCCTACCTACGTCAGAGGTAAACCGTGGCGTTTCAAAACTTTGGAGTCTGAAAATGTGTCAGGCTCATTAGCATCTACGAACTGATATCCGAGTTTTGAACAGAAGATAAGGAACAGTAAACCGTGAGGTAAGGTGAATTGTTACACTTCCTGTGGAAATGTTTCTGAGTGCCATTTATCAACACTGCTTTCATGCAACGTCAGTTGATGTGGCAGGCATAACTGATGAACCACACCTGTGGAAATCTTCCATTGTGAACAGCACTGCATCCTTTTAACACAATGGTCATTCCCATGTTCTTTAATCTTCTTCTGGATTTTGATCATTATTTCTTTCTTGTTCCTTGGAGCATTAGTGGAAAGATGAGATGGGATTGTGAAGTATGAGAAATGAATTGAAAATTTTCATCAGAAATCTGAAATGCAGATAAAACATTTATGAAATCTGGTCATTAATGAATGGATTATATTACTGTAAATTTTGAAGAAACAGCGTGTGAGGTTTTGGATGGAATTCATATGGCCCAGGACAAGGCGAAGGTTTGTGAAGACGAGAGGCAAGCAACTGTCAAGTTCTTAGTAATCAGTAATTTGTTTACAGAGCACAGTCACTCTCACTGCACACCGACTGTGCAGTCACTGTCCGTGTTCTTCATCACTCAAAATTATGACTGACAGGGAAGAAGACAACCCAGTTCCAGAAGAACACAAGCCATCACACAAAGCTACAGTGAACGAGAATCGGTGAAGCAGGCTTGTAACTGGTGTAAGATTTGGCGCTGTAGCGGCTGTGATCTTCGCTGTTTGGTCTACAGGTGCCAGCGTTTCGGATAGACTTACTGTCTCCATGCTGGGGGTAAAATACTAAGCCAGTAACTTTAGCTGACACGTTTTAGGCGCGTTCGCAAAATAAGGGAGAAGCGACTATTAGCTTCGCCATGTCTCTCTGTCCCTTAATCCGTCTGCATGGAACAACTCGGATCCCACTAGACGGATATTCATGAAATTTGATATTTGAGTATCTTAGAGAGTACAACAGCCCTGGAAGAATTTATAGGACGTCCTGTAGTACTTCTCAACTCTTGAGAATGAAGCGGTGCGTTTCTTCCAAGTGTCGGGGATGAGTAACCCTGCTGCTTAGCATAACAACGCAGAAGACCCGAACCGTCGCACCAGCACTTGGTATCGTATCACTTGTGTTGTACGCGACACTCAATTGCAGATGACAAGTAGATCCAGATGTCGATTTAATTTATTCCTACTGCAGTGTATGCAAAGGAGGTACATTCAGACACCGTGACTGAAGTGGTTAGCGTTAAGGGGCGCGATGGGTGGCTAAAATCTGAGTTAACCGAAAGTCTCTAGACCAGTGGTTAGCAAAGTGTGCTCCGCCGACCCCAAGTGAAACGTGTCCAATTCCCAGAGGATCCGTGGATACATTTCTGTAATGTATACTTTACAGGTCAGTTTTTAAATTGAAGGAATAATGTTTTGTTAAAACTAATCGCGGAATTATTTAATTTTTTTACCCTGGCGCAACAACCCCGAGTGGGCCAAGGCCTCTTCATTGTCGAGAATTCATGATCACACCCAGACACACGACACTCGGTAGGACTCCTCTGGACGAATGACCAGCGCGTCGCAGAGACCTCTACCTGACAACACACAGCACGCACAGCAGACAGACATCCGTGCCGCCGGAGGGATTCGAACGCACAATCCCAGCAAGCGAGCGTAGCTATCTGAAATCGGTTCTGAGACACAAATGTCTAATTTTGGGTACTTATCATCTGGGAACTCAATATTTGCATGAGTAAGGATGTGAGGATCAGTGGTTATTTTTCGAAGTCAAAAGGGGTCCCCGAATTAAGAAGTTTGGAAAACTCTGCTCTAGACTAATACTTGATTCGATTGTTGTACGTTACACCCGGTGTCTTGCCTGGGATTTTTGTATGGTTTTCCTCAGTCCGTCCTGGAACACGCCCAGGCAGTACCCAATTTAGACCAGAACTTCGTCCTCCCAGACTCCTTCCAATTCATTTTTCAACTTTATCTTAGCAACGGCCGTGTAATCGGAGATAATCCACAGCTTCTTAAAGTAAACCGCATACAAATGCTTATGCTTTATTTTGGGCGAAAATTTGAGCTTCTTCCCACTTTGAAGGAAATTACAGCCCGACGGCTTATAATACAGAGGAGTTGTCGGTGACAAGAATAATTATTTCCGGTCATGTCGGCTACAGCCCTTTGTATTCCGGTCAGAGAGAAGTTTGTGGGGGAGGTTTCGGTCATTCTAGAATGTGACGCTCTGTTTGTAACGTCGGGGACACTGACTTAGCGACACGGCTTACCGTGTTAGAAGACCCCAACCCTCAACACACCGCTGTGTAAACATACAATCTCGCAAGGTTTTAAAACAACGCGCTATGTCTATTGATTCGTGAAGAAGGAGGTCCTGTATTCTTTCGAAATTCTTATACCAACACGTCAGAAACTTGGACGTCAAGAAGAGAACACCAGGTAGAATATTTAGAGATGGCAGTAGAAATTGCAGGAAAGTAGAGAAAAGAAATTGACTCACAGGAGGCTACACCATTTTAAATTTGAATATTATTGTTAGAAGAAAGCAAGGTGAGTGAATCGGTTTTTTGTTTGTTTTTGGCGCTACAGCCCCCAGTGGGTTAGGGTCTCCTCATTCACGAGGTTTCTAGATCACATATAACTACGCATCACAGTCCGTAAGTCTCCTCTGAACGAGTGATCAGCTCGTCCCAGAGAGGGCAGGGTATGTGGCAAGCATGTAAGATATGAGCATTTTACATATCTGGTAATTAATTGTAATATATGCAATTTCATGGCATGTTTAGAATGATGTAAAACGTAAAAAATTATCTTATCCGACACGAATTTAGGTAGGTTTGTCGTACACCATCTGTGCTTCCATATTTCGGACTGAACTATTTAATGACTTTCTCAACTTTTTCTCGTATAGCGTAACGGAGATGTATCAATGCAATCTTACTTACACTTCCTGTACGTGATAAGCAAGTATCAATCTAACGTGTTATTGGCAAATAGGAGGAGATCATGAAACCCACTCGACTGGCAGATTGAATAAACCGCAAGACATCCTAGCTGAGAACTTCAGTAGGTCAGAGATAGAGAGAGACAGTAAATCCGAACTGCTTTGAAGGTAGTACAGTTCCACTATAAATGGACCCGTTGCCCATTGCTGTAGGGGCGGGGAAACAGTACGCAGGAATTTCTAAACATGGTTTGATTATTTGAGGTTTGTTTGACCGTGCATCTCCCTCATGAAATAATGTGAAATGCCAACTTGATGGAACAAGGTAATTTTATTGATGTATTCTTAGCTCTACATGTTTCGGGCGCATACGCCCATCATCAGGAGCATTAGATGTTGAGTTTCAGCATACGCTTTTCTGCACCGAGTTTGTGGATGGGTGGTGGTCTTGAGAGCTGTTGCGTAGTTCGTGTGTGCGGTGTAGAAAACCATATGCTGAAACTCAACATCTAATGTTCCTGATGATGCGCGTATGCGCCCGAAATATGTAGAGCTAAGAATACATCAATAAAATTACCTTGTTTCATCAAGTTGGCATTTCACATTATTTCGTGGTATGAATGTTTTTGGGAAAAACCCGCAAGGGCTTGGACACAAAACTTATCACAGTTTATGGTAACACAAAGCTGAAAGTCTCAATCCAGACAGACAAGAGATTGCGTTGGTATCTTTCGTATTTGATGAATCGCTGGCACAAGGTAAAGAAATAGACTTCCGCGAAGTTTTACCTCTGGTGTGTATGGATGATTGGACTGGTATTTCACGCGGAGGGAGGAATAGAGATTTAAAAGTGCTTAGAATGTTGCAGAGAATATTTGACCCTATGACAAAGAAAGTGGTAACGGGACGAAGTTGCTTAATTTAAAATCGTCGCCCAAAACTACTACGCAATTAAATCAAACAGGGAGAAATTCAGCAAGGACGAGAGAGAAATTGTAAGTCGGATACATGAAAGGACAAAACCGCTTGTAACGACTTGGTGCAGATGGTATGAAAATGTCAAAATTGGTTTATAAAATTGGGATATGAGATGATGGACGCCATACATGTAGCTCAGGACAGAGTCCAGTGACTGAATGTCGTGACGGCACTAATGAATCGTTGGTATCCTTACACATCAGGAAATTACTTGACTTGCTAAGCTGTTATTAGCTTTTCAGGAAATAATAAGTCCCATGTTATGTAACCCGTCATATCACGGGATTAACATAACATTCACTCTCTAATCCACACCGTATTTCATCAGACGTTTCTTCGTTCATGATGATTGATGAAGTTTTAACACACTGGTTATTAAATTAGGTATTATTTTCTTGTAAACACGGCTGAAACCTGTCATTTTAGGGACGTTCGCAAAATTGCGGGTAGCGACTATTAGACTCGTCATGTCTGTCTGTCTGTCTGTCTGCCCGCGTGGAAAAACCTGGGCTCCCACTGTACGGATATTCATGAAATTTGATATCTGAGTATTGTTCCAAAGTCTGTAGATAAAATTCAGTTCTCATTAAAATTTGACAAGAATAACGGCTACTTTACGTGAAGACCTCTGTACACTTATGATAATATTTCATTGGATTTTTTTTTAGAATCTGAAATTTTTCGGACAGATGTACTTAAAATCAAGACACACATTTTATGTTTAATAACTTTCCCGAAAATCTTATCGTTTATGAGATAATTGTGGAAACATTCGGTACAAACAGAGAGGTCACCGATCACAATATCATACGGCGCGTGCGCTTTGCATGCTGGATAAATGAGGCTGCAGGTACACACACTCACAATACATAATTCTTACCGCTGTTCCACTGCAGCAATGGTTGCACGAACGCGCCTCTATGTTACGTCCGTACGTACATTGCGTTTCTTGTTTTAAGGGAAAACGTGAAACATTTCAGGAAGCAAAAGTTTACGCAACCTAATTTGTTGAGTAGCATTTTATTGCATTATTTCGTCAACGTTCCATCAACTGTCAAAACGTCTCCGTCATTATGCATATCGTGAACGTCAACCTTAATATTTTCAAGCTTCCTTCCCAATGCAAGCGCACTATAAACATCACACCCGTAAACCCCCCCCCCCCAAAAAAAAACTGACATTAAACATTTTGGTAATTAGCAGTTTATAAAATAAATCGCTGAATAGTCTGATGTTCGGTATTGTATGAGATGAAATTCCAAGTGTTCCGTATACTTGATTATTTGTGTATTGATAAAAATAATTGATGATTGTTGAATAAAGAGAGACCAACTTGATGTCACTTGCTGAAGCCTGCATCCGGATACCACACCACCCCAGCCAAACCACAAAGTAACAGTAACACACATCGTACCAGAGCAATACAACCCATGAAATAACTCAACAAATAAGTCGCAAGCTCCTGAGGATGGATGCATTAATATCCGAAACATGTTGAGCATTAAATAATGAAATAAAAAAGCAAGTGACATCAAGTTGGTCTCTCTTTATTCAACTATCAAGATGATGCACGGTCCAATAAACATAAAATTGATGATTGATAACAACTTATGAAAAATCATGTTTAACTTCAGTCTTCAGTCTTGTAGTAACTGTCATTACAGCATGCTTAATAAATGTTCGGTTATGTGATATTCCAAAAAAGAGTTCATGAAATTAAACAATGAACAAAAATCCTATTAAATACGCACTTCATTTCTGCAGTTCGCGAAGCCTTTCGGACTGCTGCTGCCATCTGGCATAACTATTCGCAATCACTTCACACAACAATCTCCTTGTATAAGACACATAGTTTTAAATTACGGTATTCTTTATAGGGGAGGATGCAATTTGAAATTCCCCACCCTCTTCAGTGTGAGTGGGGATGGGTCCTGAATCCTTGTGGTGACGTCAGGCACGGTTGCCATGGATATACCGACATCAGGCGCCACACAGCGTCTCTTGTAGACATGATTCTACTGCTCCTCTAATGGAATAATTATCATCATGACCTTGAAACACATGGTTTCCACATCAAATTGCTTGAAAAATAATAAAGATGAAGATTTTACGGTCTCCAAATTTAATATGACATGGGTTTGTAAAATGGCGTTATGCGTCACAGTACACAGAGATATTATGGGGGGTACAGTATGTTTCAGAAGTACTTCTATTCTATGTGGAAATAAAGATAAAGGTGATTGATCTACATTGTTCGGGTATTAAAAGGACAGTGAAGATTTATTCTAATACATTACACGTCTATGTTTGCACAAATGGAAGAACGGAAGAGGAACACGTCAACATCTACTGGGTGACCTTAACAAAAATAGAAGGTAATAGAATTTGATACTGGAAGCACTGAACCGCACTGTTTGAGGGAATGATCCTGGAAGAGGCTCTATACCTGTCGTGAGACAAACTATGCCATGAACGAATTGTCATAAACCTTAAGCAAGACAAGACGACGAGGCGTATTGAAGAGTCGTGAAATAAAAGTGTCATATCAGCAGGTTATCACATCACATCACATGAAGTAGTTATTCGAAGAAACAACGACAGTGCCCCCCCCCCCCAAATCAAACCACTGTGCTACACAGTTTCTCGTTTTCTTGCTTAATAATTGCCCATAGAGACTGCGACTGTGTTAAATGTGTCAAATCTTTCTACCAAAATAACGTATCATCGAAATTTTTAGTTAACATGTGAGAACGAAAAGCCTTCCGTACAAATCTTGTAACTTTACTTATGTTGCACGTACACACATGTCACGTGACGAGCTTCAGTCCTTTACTCTTATTCCAGTCTGGCCAGAATTAATTAGCCTATAGATTAATCGCCATGTTTTTATATTCCACAAATATTTGCACTAGTCTTTATTTTTCGAGACTTATAACACACAATATTTCAGTTTGCTAATAGCGCTTCAAGGCCAGTAAAGGTAAAGCAGCCCCATTACAGGCCCGGAGAGGCCCAGAGGGTTCTAGGAAGTTAAGGTTCCGAGATTTCGTGACAACGGCACAGGATGGTGGTAGGTTGTCAACCTTACGCACCGGCCGCCTTTACCCCCAGGAAATACTCCTGGTACCCATTTCTGTTACAGGCTTCACAGCCAGTGGTTCGTAAAATTATTACAGCTAAACCTGCCTGTAGCGGAACCGCAAAGAACCGAAATTGTTTATGTTGCAAGAAAGTTCCGTTTAATTCAGCTACTTGAATTTGGTTCATCGGAACAATCAACGTTTTCCGCTAAAGACGGGTTCGGGTTGTATTTAGGTTCCGTTTAAGACAAGTACCACTGTACGCATATGGAAGGGGAGGGGAGACTCTTGTAGAATGACGTTCATACCACGTTCCCTGGACATTTATAGACGACGTGGACTTTCGACCAAAGTAACAGGATATTGCAATCAAGGTGCCTTGCGAATTCACTCGTCAGCCTCTGTGCCAATACCAGGCTACCTTAAAATAAGGCTTGACTATTTTCGTTGTTACACCGTGCATGTTGTTGAGTTACTCAATTATTATACCAACTACTGCACATATATAAAATTTATAAAATTTTCACATTAAAACATTAAACATTAAAATGCCGTGCATGCTGCCACAATACCCAACTGGTACAGCGAAATTAATGTGACTTTTTATAGTGTGACTTTAGCAAGGACGATATGACTCCCTGATGATGGTCCTAGGACCGAAACATGTCGGAGCGTTTT
>Ga0123354_10000257_pt1 | contig 47636 bp, 45 predicted proteins | sample TergutLab28metaG_2_FD_97872 | JGI IMG/M metagenome (GOLD analysis project Ga0123354, IMG submission 97872) | Labiotermes labralis P4 segment gut microbial communities from Petit-Saut dam, French Guiana - Lab288 P4 | ecosystem: Host-associated > Arthropoda: Insects > Digestive system > Gut ... | reverse complement strand
TCAACTGACCTCCCTGACGATAGGAATATCCGTTGCGGTCATTATATAGATAACCGCCCAAACCTACGTTATTCAGGATACGAGTCCGGAAACTGAGTGTTTGGGTCATCGGGGCATCTTCCAATCCAACCCATTGAAACTTGCCGGTCAGCATGAGATGCGAACAACGTTCGGCTCCAGCCACAGCCGGATTTACCAGATAGTAATTGAAATAATACTGATCGTAAACAATCTCTTCCTGAGCCTTCAACGCTCCTCCGAAGCAAAGAAAGGCTAAAACCGCCGCACATAAATATTTCTTAACTTTCATCCGATACATGGTATTATTTTGTTTCCAATAAACAAAGTAAAATTAAAGACATAAAAATAAATATTTTTTTTTATTTGATAATGTTTTTTTTAAAGTTTCCGTTTAAAAAAACGTTTTTCCAATAAATGCCAGAATAGCACGGAAAGTAAAAGCTTGAAAAAGAAGCTGTTTTGTTATCATTTATTTACCTACTCATTCGTTTAAGAGATAAGAAAGAATATCCCCGCTAAGCTGTTTTAACGAAATCTCGCAAAGTTTTATGTTATATTCTGCTAAAAGCAGTCGTTCTTCCGTATTCAACAGACTTTGTTGCGCTTCTCTCAACTCCAACCCGGAGAGAGAACCCAACTTATATTTATCAATGGCAGCTTCATAATAGGCGCGGGCAACTACCAGATTTTGCCTCGCCATGGAGCGCAACTCCTGATTGTTTTGATAGGAAAGATAAAGGTTTGACAATGTTGCGATTAAATTTAGCCGGATGTCTTGTTGCGACAACTCTTTGTTTTCTGTTTCTATCCGGATATTTTTCAATTCCCTTTTGTTATTGAATCCTTCAAATAAATTCATGCCAAGCGTAACGCCATAATTAAAGCCCAATGACTGAGACTCGCGAGTCGAACCCGTTTCATAACGGTTTAGTACGTATCCGTAACCGGCATTCAACCTCAAATAAGGAAAATAACGGGACCGGATCGCTTTTTCATCGGCTTTGGAAAGCATCACGTTTTTTGCCGCAAGCAAAATATCGGTATTCGATTGCAACGTTTTAGCCCGAAGTGATTCGAAATCAATGAGCGAACTAAAATTTATAACGCTGTCGGCTAACAAAAGAGGAACTTCAACATCTTCGTTTGCAAGCAGTTGATTGAAATTCACAATTGAATAACTCACCGCTTCCTTCTGCGAGATGTAATTGGAAATATCTGTATTCAAATCTACCTTTGCCTGATTCAGGTCTAAAAGCGACGATGCCCCTATCAGATAACGGGCTTCTACAATCCGGACTCTTTCGGTCGACAGGTCGACAGAAGCATTTATGCTTTTCAACCGCAGGATTTGATAGATATGGTTATTGTATCCTGCAGCGATTTGAGATACTAATTCTTCAATGGAAAGGCGTGTTTGCAACTCTCCCATTTGCTGCAACTCTCTTAACCGCGTATATGCCGCCTGCATCCTCAATCCGTCAAAAACAGTCCAGTTCAATGTCAATCCTGCATTCACTCCGTCGTTGTATACGCCATCGGTGGATGTTGTAATGCCGTCGGCGGTTTTACTTTGTACGTCCGAAAGAGAGGCGTTATAACCGGCTCCTAAATCCAGAGAGGGAAGAAATCCGGCGTTTCCTAAGGTGCGGTTGTTGTTGCTGATCTCTTCTTGGTTGCGGACGATGCGCAAAGCGTAATTTTTTTCCAAGCCGATTTGGATGCAATCGCTTAGGGACAATGGGGACGATAGGGGCGTCTGACCATAAAGAATGGTGGTCATTAGGGAAAAAAGTAGAAAAAATATTCTTTTCATTATTAATTACAAATTATATTAGTGAATCGACCCGACGTAGAGACGGGGCGCGCCCCGTCTCTACATGGAACCGTATCCGCATTCATCAATCAAACAGCGACCCTTGCTGATTAAACCGTAATTTACCCAAATGCCTGTAAGCAAGCTCCGTCACCTCACGCCCGCGGGGAGTGCGTTTCAAGAAACCTTCTTTGATCAAAAACGGCTCATACACCTCTTCGATCGTTCCAGCATCCTCGCCGAGAGCCGTTGCAATGGTAGTTAATCCTACGGGACCGCCGTTAAATTTGTCGATCATCAGGTTCAATATCTTATTATCAATTTCATCGAGACCGTAACGATCTATGTTCAACGCTTCGAGCGCATACCGGGCAATCTCCACATCTATTTTTCCATTGCCCTTGACTTGGGCAAAATCGCGCACGCGACGCAACAATGCATTTGCAATACGCGGGGTTCCCCGGCTTCTTCCCGCCACCTCTTCGGCGGCTTTGGCTTCGCACGGCACATTCAGCAGAGATGCCGACCGCTTGACGATATTTGTCAACACGCCGGCATCGTAATACTCCAAATGACAGTTAATTCCGAAACGGGCGCGCAAAGGACTGGTCAACAATCCGCTGCGGGTAGTCGCCCCAACCAGTGTGAAAGGGTTAATATCTATCTGTATGGAACGTGCATTCGGACCTTTGTCAAGCATGATGTCAATGCGGTAATCTTCCATTGCAGAATAGAGGTACTCCTCTACTACGGGACTTAAACGGTGGATTTCATCAATAAAAATAACGTCGTTTGTCTCCAGATTAGTCAGCAATCCGGCAAGATCTCCGGGCTTATCGAGTACCGGACCGGAAGTTACCTTAAACCCGACTCCCAATTCATTGGCGACGATATTGGAAAGCGTCGTCTTTCCCAATCCGGGAGGACCATGAAAAAGGACATGATCGAGCGGTTCTCGCCGCATTTTCGCAGCTTGTACGAATATGCGCAGGTTTTCGATAATCTTTGCCTGTCCTGCAAAATCATCAAATGACAGCGGTCGGAGGGCATTCTCGAAATCCCTCTCCTGATCGTTGACAGATGTGTTTCTTATATCAAAATCTTCCATATCAGAAGTTGCAAATTTCACCTTTCAAAAAAGCCATTCTTTCCTCTTTATCGAACTTTTCTATTGCGTAACGCAACATGGTTCGGGGCATTTCCTTATAACAATACAAAGGTAAAAAAAAACCGAAAAGAATTGTAAAATAAAAAATAATTGAACTTTTACCTCCTCCCAATCCCATTATTCGACAGCATCGGATTTTGATTGAGCATACGGCACATCACAGCGTATAATTGGGGAAGATGCGTAGCAAAAGCTTTCGGAGTTTCAAAAAAATACTCTACCGACACGGCAAAAAGCTCCATTTTATCGTTAAAAGCATAACTGCGGAAAAAATCGTAAATCGCTTGTTCTTCCATAAGCTTTGCTGTTATTGCGCGCCATTCGCTTACCGCTTCAACAAAATGCCGGTTATGATAACCTCCTATATTGTTGAGAAACAACGCATGAGCAAACTCATGTAAACCCAAATTGAGCGCATCGTGCGGTTTTTCCACCCCTTCCATAAATCGTTTCCACGAAAAAGCAATGAGCGATTTACCCGGATTTGCTTCGCCTTGATGCACCTTGCTTGTTTGTTGTGACACATATTCCTTATCTGAAATGGCGATGTTACGAAAAACTTCATACTCATATCCATCCGAAAAGCCAAAAGTGATTTGAATAGCCGCCGATGCAATCAGAACTTTCATCTCGTCAGTAACCTCCGATTGGTCAAAACGGTAGAAACGTTTCAAGGAAATAAACACAAGCACCCGTTGCTCAAAATGCTTCCGTTCCTTTTGGTTAAGATTACGATAATATACAGAATATTCATTCAGCAATCGGGGCATTCTTTCCTTCAATCGTCGCAATTCCGAGTTGAAATGTTGACTGTAAATTTTGATAATAAGATTTACAAGAATGAAAACTAAGATGAAATATATACGAATCATAATGTATTATATAATGATTTTACTCCTTAACCAACCGTTCCGCATAACTCAAAATCTGCGGAACTTCTTTATCTTTCCTGAAAATATTTCCAAGCCACTCCCCGACGAAACGGAAACGCCATTTATAACGCAACATAAAGAAAAACGAGAGTGGAAGTGACAAAGCAAATGCAACTCCTGTCAAGAAAGTAGGAGCAAAAAATGCAAATACGATTGTTTCCAACAGGAAAAAAACGGGGAACAATACTCCGGCTAATCCAAAAACAAAGGATGCTTGAAAACCTGTTCCTTCCGCTTTCCGTGTGAGAAACTTTGTCAATAAATATGGTATTCCATTGATTAAAGCGCTGTATAAAAACAATGGGACAGTGATTATCAAATAGCAAAGGGAAATCATTAAATTTCCATCTATTCCATTGCCAAACTCGCTTATTTTGGCTGAAAAAGCTATGTCTTTGTGTTTGTCTGCCCATTTTTTGCAAAGCTTATCCAGTTCGGGCAATAATGGCGAACCGTTCTTTTCGGCTTTTTGCAAAAAAGATACGATTCGCTGACGCGCAACCAGACGGTTGGTTTCGTTATCTTCCAAATCCATTTCATCGAGCATTTCGGAGTTGTAAAGGTAAGAAACGATATAGAAACAGTCGTAATACTCTTTTGATTGAATGTTCAGCATCAATGGCGACATTCGCTTGGAGAGTTCGTCGCGCAACTGGTTTTGGGCTACCGGAGGATTTTCCAGATAGGCGTCGTAATATTCCCGTATGTTTATCGCTTTGCCGAAATTTACAATCAAATGACCTCCACTGTGGTCGTAATCGCTATAATCAATACCCACAGGCACAATTTTTACCGAATCCGTATCTTTCAATATCTCCTGTGTTGCAAAGGCGATGCGGAACATACCTTTCACCAACGGGCGGAGTGTCCTCACTGTATCCTGTCCGCCTTCGGGCATCAGGCAAAAAAACTCTTTATGCAATAAAACTTCAATAGCTTGTTCGAAAGAATCTTCGTTCTTTTTCAAATTCTGAATTCCATCCCGGATGCGATAAGCTGGCATGATTTTCAACGTCCGCAAAATCCTATCCAACGTCTTTTTCCTGAACATATCGGCGCGCGCCAGAAATACGACCGGCTTGGGCGAAGACGAAAGCAGCGCCATTGCATCAATAAATCCGTTTTGATGATTGGGGGCAAATATTACGGATGTATTTTCCGGAATAGTATCTACCCCATTAATCTCAATAGAATTAAACCAGCGCCGGTAAATAAAATTACTGTATACCCGCAATACACTGTAAAGAATCGTTTTCTGATAAATTTTCTTTCCCATTTCTTCGATTGAAAATTACTTATATATTATCTTCATTTTGTTCTTCAAATTGATCCGGATAAAGCACAATAAAACTATTATTTGCAAAATATTTGGAAAGTTGCCCCGGTAGTTTTTCAAATGCCGGATTGTAAGAGATAGATGTTTTACGAGAAACAACAATCACAAAAAGGTCATTCGCCTCTACTTCCCGCGTTAGCATGAGGAAATCGTCCCAATCATCAAATCCCTCAAAATGGGTTTCCACGCCGAATTTATTCCTTTGAGCCAACACACGTATTTGTTTCAACGTATCGGGATGAGCAAAGAAAGAAGTCGTTGCGCCGATTTGCTTGCTCAAATTCTTCACTCTGTCATACCATTTCACAAAACCGGTCTCAAACTCCGCTTTTGCCGGAACTGCCACTATCACTCTTTTGATCGTGCTGATCGGTTGGATAGATTTGGAAACCATAATCATCTGATTCGTCGCTTTCAACAGATTATCGGTCTTAGCGCCAAAAAAAGAATCGGCAAAGCTGGATTTGTGATGCAATCCCATGACCACTTCGGTGATAGCATTTTCCTTTATGGTGTGGATAATCCCACTAGTTACGTTGATGTCATAGCGTGTGATCATCCGCACCGTATTGTCGGTAGCGGCGGCAATGCTTGCCGCTTTTTCCAATAGCTTCTTACCTTTCGCAAGGCTGTCGGCATTTGCGGTAGAATCGTTTGCTACGCTTAACGCATAAAGAGGCTCGTTGCTTTTCGGACCTTTCAGCAAAACGGCAAGTTCCATCAAGCTGTTGAGCGTTTCGGGATTATATACCGGGATCAAGATACGGTCTACCAATTTTTCCGTCGTCATATCTTCGTCTAAGCGATCTTGTTGTACTGCCAGTTTTCTTGCTGCCTTCTCTGTGGCAAACGATGCAATCGTACAAGTAACAAGAATCGTCGCGATAGCCCCATTCAATATATCATCATTGAAAAAGCGTATTGGCATACCGTCTGGTGTATATCCCACAATAATCTCGTATCCGACCCAAACAACCGCCAAAGTAGCCGCCGCCTGCGAGTTGCTTAATCCGAATATCATCAAGCCTTCCTCTTTGCTCATCTTAAATGTCTTACGGGTAATAACAGCCGCCAAGTATTTGCCTGAAAGAGCAACAGCACACATAACAACGGAGACAATCAACGTATTAAACCCGGCGAACACCACTTTCAAGTCAATCAACATGCCTACTCCAATCAGGAAAAAAGGAATAAACAGTGCATTCCCCACAAAATCAATCCTGTTCATCAGCGGCGAGATGCGAGGTATAAGCTTGTTTAGCGACAATCCGACAAGGAACGCTCCGATAATAGGTTCAAGTCCTGCCAGTTCAGCAAGAAATCCCCCCAAAAATAACATTGCCAGCACAAAGATATATTGTAAAATACTGTCATCGTATCGCTTGAAAAACTGTTCAGCTATTTTCGGCAAAATATAAAGGACAATAAAACCAAAAATTAAAATAGAAATAATCAACCTGCCCCAAAAGAAACCATCAGCTTCCCCCTTGGTCATGCCTACAATAACCGCCAAAATAAGGAGCGCTAACGTATCGGTAATAATGGTTCCTCCAACAGCAGTACTAACCGCACTGTTCTTAGTCACTCCGAACCTTCCGACAATCGGATAAGAGAGCAATGTATGAGAGGCATACATACTTGCAAATAAAATGGTGGCAAGGATAAGATACTTTTCCGGGTTCAAGCCATGCGCCCAATTAATTATGTTTCCGTCAGCCGCCACATTCAACAAATGTTGAAGTACAAAATAGCTTGTTGCCATTCCGAATATCATTGGCATCATAAACGTTGCCATTCCGAAAAAAATACCTTTCTTTTGGTTCTTTTTAAAGTCTGCAATATCAAGTTCCAGTCCGGCAAGAAACATAATATAAAGCAATCCCACTGCTCCAAACAGTTTAAAACTTTCATCTCTCGCGAGAATACCAAACCCGTTTGGACCAAAAACAATTCCCGAAATAATGAAACCTATAATATGAGGTATTTTCAGCCGGTTCAACGTGAGAGGAGCAAACAGGATGATAAACAATACAATAGAAAAAATCAGTATCGGATTTTGAAGGGGTAACGTGAAATTAATGTGTTCAAGAATCTGGTCCATAAATTAAAAATATATGGACGCAAAATAACAAAAAAAAAATGAGATTTGCGAAAGAAAAGAACGCGGATAACGCAGATGACGCGGATTTTCGCAGATAATAAATAAAAATTTGGTATACGTCTAATTATCAATAATATAAAAATCTGTGAAAATCCGTGTTATCCGTGTTCAAAAAGGTGGTATCCATAGCGAAGCTACTTTGTTCCAAATAATTTTTGTCATCCGCATAAATATACAAAAGAGAACCGTTTTTAATCGCATTGATAATGGCTCCGCTAACTGCCTGGGGCAATGCCGGACACCCCAAGCTCCTGCCCAAACGTCCTTTGCCCGCTATGGCGGAAGGATTGGCGTAGGACGCTCCGTGAATAACAATCGCACGCTCCTTTGCCTTGTCGTTAATCCCTTTCTCCAATCCGTTCAAAATAAGCGAGTAACCATGTTTCCCGTAGTAAGTATTCCCGGTCAGATAAAACCCTAATGAGCTTTTGTAGGAACCGCTTTGATTGGAGAATGAGGTAGCGTAATTTTCTCCGCTGTTTCTGCCGTGCGAGACATGGGATGAGAATAGCATTTTCTTTTGTTTTATGTCCAGTACGTAAAAACGCTCTTCTGTTGAAGGTTTTGTGAAATCAATGAGGGTAATGATGTCGTTGCGTTCTGTAGTGATCTTGTAATAACCGGTAAGGGCTTGTTTGAATGCGGTGTAGTTGACGATGTTTTCTAATTGCATTTCGGTGTAGAGCTGTTTGTGGTTAAGGACATTAAAGACATTAAGGGCATTAAAGGAGATAAAGTCTGTTCCTTTGAGAAAAGGGGGATACAGAAATGCCATTAATAACAAAACAATGTGAATGGTGTTTTTTCTCATATTTTCCATAACTAATATGCAAATATACAAATAATTACGGAAAATTGAAAATAAAAAAATACTAAATTATTTCAAATAATCTATCTCGCTCAACTCCAGCCACCGCATCGTTTTTTCATCCAATTCATCAATAATTTTTCCGATTCTATTCGATTTTTCCATTAATTCATCATTTTGCAACGTTCCTGAAGCCAATGCCTCTTCGGTTTGCTTTTTTTCTTCTTCTAAAGCAGCGATTTCCTTTTCTAATTCCTCAAATTCTCGTTTCTCCTTGAAGCTCATTTTACGAGGCTTGTCGGGGGATGTATTCGATTTTGGGGCAGACTCTTTCTTTTCGTTTTTTTCCCTGTTGTTTTTCTCTTCGCGTTCCAGTGTATCTTTGGCTTCCCGCCATTCGCGGTAATCGGTATAATTGCCCGGGAAGTCCTGCACATCGGCATTTCCGTGAAAAACGAGGAGATGATCCACCACCTTATCCATAAAATAACGGTCGTGGGTGACGACAATCACACAACCCTTAAACGATTGCAGGTACTCCTCCAACACATTTAACGTAACAATATCCAAGTCGTTAGTAGGCTCGTCCAGGACGAGGAAATTGGGATTTCGCATCAATACCGTACAGAGGTAAAGCCTGCGTTTTTCGCCTCCGCTGAGTTTGTAAACATAATTGTACTGCATTTCGGGCGTGAAGAGAAAATGTTGCAGAAACTGGGAAACACTCATTCTCTTCCCGTCTCCCAGATGCACCTCTTCGGCAATATCGCGCACCACGTCGATCACCTTCATCTGCTCGTCAAATTGAAGCCCGTCCTGGCTGTAATAACCGAACCGCACGGTTTCGCCCACATCAAAGCTTCCCCTGTCCGGTTTAACTTCACTGATCAGCATTTTCACAAAAGTAGATTTGCCGGTGCCATTGTTCCCGACAATCCCCATTTTCTCGTACCGACTGAAATTATAGTAGAATTCATCGAGGATTTTTACATCACCAAAGCTTTTACTGATGTATTTTGCTTCAAAAATCTTACTGCCGAGATAAGAAGCCTTCACGTCGATATTGACTTTTCCCGTGTCGCGCTTGGCTTTTACCTTTTGTTCCAGATCGTAAAAAGAGTCGATGCGGTACTGAGCCTTCGTCGCGCGAGCCTGAGGTTGCCGGCGCATCCAGTCAAGCTCCCTGCGGAAAAGATTATTGGCGCGCGACAGCTCAGCATTCAGCACATCAATACGTTCCTGCCTTTTTTCGAGATAATAGGAGTAATTTCCTCTGTAAATAAAAAGCTGTTGCTGATCAATTTCAAGAATATCGCTGCAAATACGGTCGAGGAAGTAACGATCGTGCGTCACCATCAGTAAAGCCATTTTCGAACGGCGGAGAAAATCTTCCAGCCATTCAATCATTTCCAGATCAAGATGATTGGTAGGCTCGTCCAGAATTAACAAATCAGGCTCAGTAATCAATACGTTGGCTAATGCGATCCGTTTCAACTGCCCGCCCGAAAGATGTTCTACTTTTTGATCCAAATCTTTGATTTTCAGCTTGCCCAATATCTGCTTGACACGCACTTCGTAATCCCATGCCTTGAGCAAGTCCATCCGTGCCAGCAATTCATTCATCCGCTCATGATCTGCATTGTGCAACAACGCATCTTCATACTCGGCAATGGTTTTCACCACTTCATTTTCGGAATGAAAACAGGCTTGCAGCACTGTAAGTCCTGCGGGATATTTCGGATCTTGCGGTAAAATACCTACCCGAAGATCCCTTCGAAAAGAGATGAGACCCTCGTCATAATGCTCTTTCCCTGCAATGATATTGAGTAGCGTCGTTTTTCCATATCCGTTTTTGGCAATAAGTGCAACCCGTTGTCCTTCAAAAAGTCCAAAGGAGATTTTTTCAAATAATAATTTATCTCCGAAAGATTTCGTCAGATTTTCGACTTGCAGATAATTTAATGCCATGGGTTGAATAATTTCTGCAAAGGTAAGAAATTTAAATGTTTTGCGAAAGATTCCTTCTATACATACTCTAAGCTTCGCTCAATAGATTCCTTTACAAAAGCATTTAAAGTTTTACCGCGCTGTTTTGCCATAATGGCAGCTCTTCTATGCAGGGAGGAATTGATTCTTACATTGAATCTTCCTGTATATGATTTTTGAGTTTCGGTAATGCCTTTTCGCCGGCAAAAATCCAAATAACTCTCTACGGCTTCCCTGAAAGCGGATTTCAATTCTTCAACGCTTTGACCTTCAAATGAAACAACCGAATCAATACCCTCTATTCTTCCGATAAATGCTTCATCTTCTTCACTGTATTTTACAGTTGCAATAAAATCATTGTATTTCAAAATATTGTCCATGTTATTTATTTATTTGTTTTCAGACTCATTTTCTACAACCCCAATTCTTTTTAAGAACTCCAACGTATCTTTCATCTGGTATGGTTTTAAGATATCCTTTGGATGCGGTTTGTGCAAATCAAGGTTAATGTCCGAATCTTCCTTTTCAAAACTTACACGCGACCCGGATGTTTTACCTTTGTTATTTTGAACATAACCATATTTTCTCAGCAAACTTTTTAATTCATCCCAAGTAAAATCTTTTGGGAGCCTTAAAAATCGCATTAACAACTTTTCGTGCGAACTCATAGATTTAATTTTTATGCAAATGTAACTATTTTTCAGTTACAAGGCAAATTTTTTACTAAAAAAATGTTTTGCAAAAGATAAGGGTCTGTCAAAAGCCCTCAGACTTTTGACAAACCCTTATTGCTAACCTGACGGTTATGATCGTCGATCAATTACCTCACAATAAACTGCCCCGAAACATTATTGTATTTGTAAACATACACACCCGGTGTGTAGTGAGATACATCTATTTGAGCGTTTCCTGTTCCGTTGATTGTTCTTTGCTCTTTAAAAGTTCCGCTTTGCGTAGAGATGGTTAATGTACTTTCCAGTACCGTCAGATACGGAATTTTGATTGTTGACGTTCTTGCCGGAGCGAATCCGTTTGCCGGAGCGGTTGCAGCGCCTGTTGATCCGTAGTGTGCAGATATTTTCCCCGGCAAAGAGTAAAATTCGGTCAACTCTTCCGTCAGGTTATTATCTTCCTTGAACTTGCCGGAATTAATGATCAATCTATACCCCTCAGCTCCGTATGACAAATCGGCAAAAACATCTCCGAAATTTTTGATTATCGTACCGTCTTCCTTGAAAAGGATTAATGACCTGCTGAAATTGCTTTCTTCGTAGAAATAAACCAACAATTCGAAAGCCTCATCCAGATCAAACAACTTTTCACTGATATTGTAAACATACATAAGTCCAAGCTTATTGATAGGATAAACACCCTTGAGCGGAATTGACTTTAGCAATAAATTATCTTTCGTATAAAGATCAATCGAATAAGTCGAGACATTGAAACTTGCCAACAGCGTCTCATGCGTTTCGCTGATAAAAGAAAAATCCGACATCCAGAGATGCTTCATTTCCAATTTGGGGCTAAGCCCTAAACAAGAACTCCGGGACACATGATCCAACTTAATTTGTCCATTCACTACACAATAGCACATCAATGCTAAAATAACTGATAATAGTCTACTTCTCATATTTGTTGATTATTTAATAAATTATTTCTCGTACAAAAGTATAAATTTTTCTGAAAATTTCTGCAAAATTAAATTTTTTCGTTAAAATACCTCTTGATCTTCAACATAAGATGCACACGATCCGCTCCCTGCACATTATGGGCATATCCGGGATAGACGAAATAATCAACCTGTTTTTTCGCCTGAATCGACTTTTTAAGAAAAGAAAGCGTGTTTTGCCACAAAACAACAGGGTCGTTATCGCAATGGATAAGTAAAAGCTCCCCCTTCAAATCTTTCATAAAATTCCGCAAATTATTCTCCTTATACCCTTCCCTGTTTTCCGCCGGCGTCTCCATATACCTTTCCGTATACATTGCTTCATAAAACGACCAGTCGACGACTGCGCCTCCTGCGACCCCAACCTTAAACAGCTCCGTTTTCAACATCAAAGAAGCCGCCATGAATCCGCCAAAACTCCAGCCGTACACTCCCAGCCGCCCCTTATCTATGTAATTCTTCTCCGAAAGAAGCCATTCCACCGCAAACAGATAATCCTCAAGCTGGACTTTCCCGATATTCCTCCATACCGCCTCTTCAAAAGTTTTCCCCCGGTTTGCTGAGCCCCTCGGATCGACGTAAAAGACGATATCCCCCTCGTTTGCCATGAAATACTCAAAACCCTTTGTTCCGCCAAGCCACTCATTGCGAATCAGTTGCACATGAGGTCCGCCGTATACGTAAAACACAAGTGGGTATTTTTTCCGGGGAATCAACTTCGCTGGTCGAACGATTCTGTAATAAAGTTCCGGAGAATCCTCTCCCCTGCAAATTGTTCCGATTTCAGTTTCCGGCATCGAATAACCACGATAAGGATTCGGAGCATCCTGAATCGTACGAACAATTTTCCCATCCTGCAAAGAGCGCAAAAATGATTTTCCCGGAATATCAACAGAACTGAAATTGTCGATGAAAAGAGGGTTGTCCGTTGATATTACAACGTGATGCGTCCCCTCTTCCTCAGCCAACGGCATAATATCTCCATGATCAATACGAACGGCGTAAACATTCCGGTTTAAAGGCGACTGCGCGGTGGATAAAAAAATCAACCGCCGGTTATCCTTATCATAACCCGCTAATTCGGTTACTTCCCAATCGCCTTTGGTGAGTTGACGTATCAATTTTCCATTTTTATCGTACAAATAGAGATGATTGAAACCGTCTCGCCGGCTTTGCCAAACAAAATAACCGGGATTATCGTCCGGAAAAAACAGCGGATACTGAGGCTCCGTATACTTCTCCTCTTTTTCGGAAAACAGGATTTTTTCCAGCTTTCCATCAAAAGAGGAGTAACGTTTCACTTCACACTCTTTTTGAGAACGGCTTAACTCCGCAAGGTAAATGTTCTTTTCATCAGGACTCCAACTGATGCACGTAAGGTAAACCTCTTCTTCATTGGGAGATTCCAAGAAAAAAACTTCGTTTTTATCGATGTTATAAAGACCAAGTTCGACCTTCTGGCTTTTCTTGCCTGCCATAGGGTAACGGATTTTTTGCAGGGAAGCTACCGGATCCTTCACGCATACCAGCGGGTAATTGGCTACACCACTTTCATCTACTTTATAAAATGCCAGTATAGAGCCTTCGGGCGACCAGAACGTACCTTTGCTGATTCCGAATTCGTTGCGGGAGGCAGCTTGTCCGGCAGTCACCGCCCTGTTTTTATCACGAAAAACGGAAAAGGTTTTCCCTTCTATGGAAAGAAGATAAAGCCCGTTTTGTTCAGTATATGCAAAAAGCCCCTTTTGCTCGTTGAAATCAAAATTTTTCCACTCTTTCTTTCCTTGAATAGCACGTATAATTTTCCGTGTCCGGCAATCTATAAACAAAATCTTCTTCTGTATTAATATCCAGCAACAATATTCCGCCTTCTTCAACCAATGAATTTCTGGGAATTTTTTTACACTTTTCAAATTCTCCTTTTTCAAAAGCTGATTCAATGCCGGAAGAGGCAATTCCCAAACAATCCGGTCGGAAATACACTCCCTTGCCTGCAATACATTTTTCAACACATAAGAATAGCCTTCGGAATAAAAATGAATTTGCTCCGGCATTTCCGGCAAAAAATGGTCATATTGAACACCTCCCGGAATCAATTCATCGGCGGATAATTTTTTCGAAACCTGAATCATAATCTATTTTTTCTCCGACAAAGAAACTTAATCCGCTCGACTTGCCCAAAAATTGAAGAAAAAATATTATTTTTGTAGATTAAGTTATTACGTTTCTCATGCAAGTAAAAATTATCAACAAATCAAAACACGCATTACCGGAATATGCTACCGAACTTTCGGCAGGAATGGACTTACGCGCCAACTTGGAAGAGCCGGTCGAACTGAAACCGCTGGAACGGAAATTGATCCCGACCGGTCTGTTTATCGCACTACCCAAAGGATACGAAGCGCAAATCAGACCCCGCAGCGGATTAGCAGTAAAAGCCGGAATTACGGTCCTCAACACTCCGGGAACAATCGACGCCGATTACAGGGGAGAGATCAAGGTAATATTGATCAACCTTTCCTCCGAACCGTTTGTTATTCAGGACGGCGAACGCATCTGTCAGATGATCATTGCCCAACATGCTTGCGTGCAGTGGGAAAAGGTTGAATTACTGGATGAAACGGAACGAGGTGCCGGAGGCTTTGGTCATACCGGAAAAAAATAAGATAATGGTGTTACAATCTGTCCCGTTAGGGACAAAATATTGGTAGAAAGGAGAACATCCCTTCAGCCCAAGTCCCGTTAGGGACGAAATTTTCCCCTAATATTCCGTCCCTAACGGGACTTGGGCTGAAGGGGGATAACCATTTTCTACCAATATCATGTCCCTAACGGGACAGATTGAAATACTTTATATTAACTACAGCCGTTTTATTTTATATTACTAAACAAAATTTTATGGAAGAAATATATATAACAGAAAAAGAATTGGAATACTACAGTAACCCAATATCTATTGATATGGTGAATGAAGCAACGGCTTCATATAAACCTCAAATGTCTTTTGAAGAAGCAGTAAAGGCTTGTAATGGCATTACCCTTGAAGAATTTTCCGAGATGTGGGATGAATCAATAAGAAGATTAATACCAAATCCATGATAATAATAGCAGATGAAGTATACAAAGTTATTGACGATTATACTAGATATTTAATAGATGAGGGTTTAACATCGCAGTCAAGAGCTTTTGAGAAAAAAAATTTAATCCTTCAAGCTCTTAATAAAAATCTTGGAGGTATTCGCCGTTTCCCTTTTTCTCAATATAAATCATTTGGCGCATCACAAAATCATAGATTATACGTTTATAAAGATACTAAGAGTAAAACCCAATGGGGATTTACACATCAAGAATTTAGTGATGGAAATGGAAATATCAATGTTATTATTTACAATATGAAAAATATGAAGTTAGTAACTGAAGGTTTTGTAAATAAGTATTACCAAAAATAGAAAATGACAATAAAAAAATGTGTATATTGCCTGATGCTTCTCTTCTTTTTCGTTCCCATATTCGGAAAAGGAAAGGCTGCTCCTGTTCTACATGACCGGAAAGTCTCCACTTCGGTAGAAGAGAGAAGAAAGTTCGACTATTTTTTCCTGGAGGCATTGCGGCAAAAAATGCAGGGAAACAGAGATGCCGCCGCCGACAATCTGTTTCGTTGCCACTACATTGATCCGGATAATGCAACGGTTTTGTTCGAGCTGGCAAACCTGAATATTTCGCTGGGACGCATCCCTTTGGCAAAGAAATACATGCAGGAAGCAGTTAAGCTCGACCCCGGAAATTTTTGGATGCAACAAGCTTTAGCCCAGCTCTATATCCAAAACAGGGAATACGCACTTGCAGCGGAGGTATGCGAAGATATCCTAAAAAACAACCCCGACAGGAAGGATTATAATTACGTCTTAGCCTCCCTCTACATCCAGATGCAACAACCCCAGAAAGCGATTAAAGCGTTGGATGACCTGGAAGAGGAAACCGGAATAAACGATCAAATCTCTCTGGAAAAATTCAAGCTGTATTTATCCATGAATAACCGGAAAAAAGCTTTTAACGAAATAGACAGGCTCATAAAGGCTTTCCCGAAAGAGACCAAATACAGGATATTGAAAGGCGATCTTTACTTGGCATTGGACGATAAAAAAGAGGCTGAAAAATCTTACCGTTCGGTACTGAAGGAATATCCGGACGATCCACATGCAAACAATCAGCTGGGACTTTTCTATATTCAACAAAATCAGATAGCAGACGGGTTGAAAACATTAACATCAGTGCTGGAAAATAGAGAAGCCGATTATGAGTTGAAAAGGGGTATGTTAAGTTATATTGCGCAAGATTCCGTTCTGGCGGAAGCCGTCAATGATTCCGTTTATCTGAATGTGATCAACTCATACCCGGAAGAAGAGGCTACCTACCTGATTTTCGCTACACACTTGTTGAATCAGAACAAGAAAGAAGGATTTGAATATATCCGCAAAACGTTGGAAATTAATCCGAAATACGAAGATTCGTGGGCGATGATGATCAACTACTACTCCATGGAAAACGACACTACCGGAATGATGAATGCTTCGCGGGAAGCAATAGAACATTTTCCGGAAAACTCGGAATTTTACTATGCCTTGGGCTCAGCCGCGCGGTTGAAAAAAGATACGGAAACCACCCTTTGGTCGTGGCGGAAAGCGGTGTCGCTGCTGAAAGAAAGAAACAAAGCGCTAAGTTCGATGATACAGGGTCAGATAGGCGATTTTTATATGGAAAACAAACGAAAGCAGGAAGCTTATGCGGCTTACGACACGTCGCTTATTTACAACGAAAATAACATACTGGTTTTGAATAATTACGCTTATTTCTTATCTTTGGACGGCATAGAGTTGGAAAAAGCCGAGCGAATGAGCGGAAAAACAGTGCAAGCAGACCCCAAAAGTCCCATTTACTTAGACACTTACGCATGGGTTTATTTCAAACAGGGACATTACATGCCGGCGCTGATGTATATCGAACAGGCTCACACGCATGGCGGCGACAAAGACGCCGATGTGTTGGAACATTATGGAGACATACTCTATAAAACAGGCAGTGCGGAAAAAGCCCGGAAAATGTGGGACGCAGCCTGGGAGATAAAAAAAGGAGACGAAAATGATAATCTTATTTTGAAGAAAAAAATAGAAACCGGAATATATGTGGAGGAATAAGACAAATTGGATTTTTTATTTTTCAATTTTTTTGCTGTTCGCCGTTTCCTGCAAAACACAAAAAGTACAAAAAACAGCGACAGGGAGTGAATTGTTTCTGATCGAACAGGAATTTACCACATTCAATGTTCCCAAGGCGACATTTACGCTGGTCAGAAACCAAAGCGCTACAAGTGTAAACGGTTCTGTCCGTATCCTGAAAGACAGTATCATCATTCTGTCGTTCCAGATGCCTCTTCTGGGAATGGAAGTGGCAAGAGCCGGCGTCACTCAAAACTCGTTCACGCTGGTAGACCGGTTTAACAAACGGTATTTTAAGGCGGATTTTGATTCGCTGAGAGCACAAACGGGGGTAAATTTAAACTACAATATTTTTCAATCCATATTTACCAACTCCCTGTTTGTATTTGATAACCCCGGACGGGTTCCGGCTTCTGCCTTCAAAGAGGTGCAGGTAGGCGACTTGTCGCTTCTGCAAATAAACAGGGAAAACATCAACCAGGAATTTAATGTGAATGAAAAAAAGCAAGTCCTGTCCGGAAGATTGTTCTCCAATGAAGACTCCTTCTCCATTGGGTGGAATTATCTTCAATTTACGTCGCTGGAAAGCGGACACATTTTCCCGTATCTGGTAAAAATAATCCTGTCGGACGAAACAGGGCAAAATCAGTTAGATATTGCGTATAATAAAGTAGAACTGAATAAAAATCTGAATTTCCAATTTTCCGTTCCTTCTTCTTATACGAAAGTTACATTGGAAGAGTTATTGAAAATATTACAGTAAATCAAATGAGAAAGTTTAAATACATATCGTTTTTCCTTCTTTTTTCCGTTTGTTGGATAGCCTCGATACAATGGACGGAAGTATATGCGCAAGCAAAAAGCCAACCTGCAAGCTCGAAAACTCAATCGACAACAAAAAAACCTCCGGCAAAAAAAGCTCCGGCAAAAAAAACTCCTCAAAAAGAGGAGAGCATCAGTACATTGAAGGACAGGCAGACCAAGGTAAAAAACGAGATGAAAAAAATCGACGAGTCCCTTTCTAAAACTCAGCTTTCTACCAAACAATCCCTGAAGGAACTTGAGCGGTTAAACAGCGATATTACCAAGAGAAATGCCGTTATCGTACAACAAAACAAGGAAATTGCCGCATTAGATCGGCAGATTGCAATCATGAATGAAGAGTTGCGCAAAATGGAACTCGAATACAATTTGACGAAGCAGAAATATGTCGACTTGATTTACTACGCTTACTTGAAAAATAATTCCCACGATCGGCTACTGTTCATTATGTCGGCTTCTTCGTTTCAGGAGTCATACCGAAGGTTCCGCTACTTGCAGCAACTTGCCTCTTTCCGCAAGCAACAAGCTGAAGAGATTGAAGCTTCCCGTGTCAAGCTCCTTGCCAAGGAAGAAGAGATAAAAAAAATCAAGCTCCTTACCGAAAAACGGCAGGAACAACGGGAAAAGGAACAGGAACAACTGTTGATCGAAAAGGGGAAACAGGACAACCTTGTCACTTCCCTGCAAAAAAAGGAAAAAGAACTCAAGAAAGAGCTGGAAACAAAACAAAAAACAGCAGAACAACTGAATAAAAAAATTCAAGAGTTGATCGCCAAAGAGGCAAGGGAAGCCGAAAAGAGGCGGCAGGCGGAAGCCGCTACCAAAGGCGGCTATGCCATGACTCAAGAAGAAAAGGCGACTTCCGCCGGATTCGAAGGCGCTAAAGGGTCGCTGTCGTTGCCCGTAAAAGGAAAAATTACCGGACGATTTGGTACTCAACCTCATCCGGTGCTAAAGAATATAACGACAAATAATAAGGGAATATACATCACTGCATCGAAAGGAGCGGAAGCCTTTGCCGTATACGAAGGAACGGTAACCCAGTGTTTTTCTATTCCGGGAAGCAACAACGCCGTAATCGTGCGTCATGGTAATTACCTGACGGTCTATGCCAACCTCACCACTATTTCCGTTAAAGCCGGAGATAAAATAACGCAAGGAGGCAAAGTAGGAAAAATATATGAGGACGCCGAAGATAACGGCAGTACCACCCTTCTTTTCCAGATATGGAAAGAAAAAGATATCCTGAATCCGGAAGAGTGGATTCGGAAAAATCCATAATGTTCGACAACTAACTCATAAAATAAAAATATGGAGAAAAAGTACAGATGGGGCATCATCGGAGCCGCCAACATTGCCGAAAAATTTGCAGCAGGATTAAAAGAACTTCCCGAAGCAGTCTGCTATGCCATTGCTTCCCGTTCGCAAGAGAAAGCGGAAATATTCCGTCAAAAAAACGGATTTGAAAAAGCCTACGGCTCTTATGAAGCTATGCTCGAAGACCCATTAGTAGATATTGTTTACATCGCAACCCCCAATAACCTGCACTTCGAAAACACCATGATGTCACTGGAAGCAGGAAAAGCCGTATTGTGTGAAAAACCTTTTGCTTCCAACCTTTCGCAAGTCGAGCAGATGATACAAAAAGCCAAAGAAAAAAAGCTTTTTCTGATGGAAGCCCTTTGGAGCCGTTTCCTGCCAAGCATTCAAGCATTTAAGCAACAGACGCAGGAGGGAGCAATCGGTAAGCCTCTTCTATTAGAAGTCGATTTTGGATTTAAGGCAAACTACAGCCCGCAAAGCCGGTTATTCGATCCCGAACTGGGTGGAGGCTCGATTCCCGATATTGGCATCTATCCGCTCTTTCTCGCGTTTTATCTATTCGGAAAACCCGAATCGGTTCAAGTAACTTCGGTCGCCGCTCCTACCGGAACGGATATGACTACCTCCATATTGCTGAAACATGCAGGAGGCGAGATCAGCGTATTGACCTCCTCATTTGCCATGCGTTTAGACTCGGAAGCGAAATTATTCGGTGAAAACGGCTCATTGCGTCTATGCCGGTTCTTTCATATCCCGACCAAATTGATGATACGGAGAGGAGACGACGAAGAACAGGAAATCCCCGTTAATTCTGTTGGAAACGGATATAATTACGAAGCCAAAGAGGTGATGGAGTGCCTGAATCGTGGTGAAACGGAAAGCCAGGGTATGCCGTTTTCGTTTTCATTGGATTTGATCCGGTTGCTTGATGAGATAGAGGAAAAGGCGAAATTGTCGTTTTAAAAATTACTCCGAATATTCTCCGCAATAGCATTCATCTCTTCCGAGGTGAACTTTAATTTAGGATTTTTAAAATTCAAGTCTCCTTCACCCTCCATTGGGATTAAGTGAATGTGTGCGTGTGGAACTTCCAGTCCCATTACGGCAATGCCGATACGTTTGCAGGGGATTGCCTTTTCAATAGCCAATCCTACTTTTTTGGCAAAGACAAACAATCCGGCAAGGGTTTGGTCATCCAACTGAAAAATATAGTCGGTTTCCACTTTGGGAATTACCAATGTATGCCCTTTTTTAATCGGATTGATGTCCAGAAATGCAAAATAATTCTCATCCTCTGCAATCTTATAGCAGGGGATTTCGCCGTTGATTATTCTTGAAAATATGGTTGGCATTCTATGTCGGAATTTATATTAAATGGAAATGTTGAGAATTTCAAAAGGTATTTTTCCGGCAGGGACGGTCACCTCTACCATATCTCCCACTTTTTTGCCGAGCAATGCTTTTGCAATCGGGGTATTGACCGCCAGTTTCCCTTCTTTCAGATTCGCTTCATGTTCGGAAACAAGCATATAAGTCATCCGTTGACCGGTTTTGATATTCTTTATTTCTACTTTGCTTAAGATTTGCACAACATCCGTCTTCAATTTGGATTCGTCAATTAACCGGGCGTTTGCAATTTTCTCCTTTAAAATGGAAATTTTCATTTCCAGCAAACCCTGGGCTTCTTTAGCCGCATCGTATTCCGCGTTTTCAGACAAGTCTCCTTTGTCCCGGGCATCTGCTATTTGCTTGGAGATTGCCGGACGTTCGACTGCTTCCAGTTGTCTCAAATCTTCGACCATTTTGTTATAACCTTCTTCGGTCACATAAGATATAGCCATGATATTATCTCGTTTAGTGTGTTTGTTAACAATTAAAATTATAAAAAACAAAAAGAATTCCGACCGAAGCCGGAACTCTCTTAGGGACACTCCCCCGCTTTATACTATGCAAAGGTAAGTAATGTTTTTTGCAATTCCAAATTATTTCATTGAAATTTTTTATTGTTATTATCAAAGTAATGTAGCCGCTACCTTGCGAACGTTTGCGAGGCGTTCGCTCCACGATTTATTTTGCCGGATGGTTTGCATGTTGTAGTCGGCTTGCATACCAATAAGCGGTTCGGCATCAATGCCCAATGCAGCTTCAAATAACAAGGCGTATTCGGTTGTTACGGGACGCTTTGCATTCAATACTTCGTTGAGAACAGAATATGCAATGCCCATTTGTGCGGCAAGTTTGCGTTGCGATATGCCACGATATTCAATTTCTTCTTTCAGGATCTCACCCGGATGCGTTGGCTCATACGGGGTGAGATTGTTTGCTATCATGCGAGGGTCAACCCCTTTTATTGTAATCATAACATATTTATTTGTAATGGTTTGACAATTCTAAAATGTTGCATACAGTGGCAACGGACTCAACACCATTGTCTGATACGGTAAATTCAATCCGATATTGCAGATTGACACGAATAGATGAAATACCTTGTTTGTCTCCTTGAAGGTTCTCAAAATTCAGCCCATTATACTTGGCAAGTGCATTTGTACCCGACACGCGGCGCATCAAATTTATGCAATGTTTGTATTTTCGTACAATTTCAGGTTGAAAGCGATGTTTTTTATCCGCCGTCTTTCCGGTTTCGTACAAATCGCGCAAGTAATCTTTTTCAAAAGTAACAATCATATATCAAAATGTATTTTACAAGACAAAGGTAATACAAATTTTTTGTGTTCGCAAAAAAGCGAACATATTTTTATTGAGAGGCGGTCTTTTGATACAATCCCATGCTGTAAAATGCCATGGCTTCGCCATTCCCAAGTAAATGTTTTTTCGTTGCTGTTATTGTTTTTGTCCGGAAAGCTCCTTAACAGCACGTTTCAACGTACTATCCTTTTCCTGAAGAACCGGATAGAAACCTTCATCGCCGAAAATATGCCGCACAATATAGGCTTTGAGCCTGTTTTCAATCAAACCGTTCGATTTGGAAATCAGGTGCGGATTGCGGCGTATTCCTTTTTCTGCGGCGAAATTGGCAAATGATTCGCTCAAATTTTGTGTGTTCAAATAATTTTCCAACGCCTTATAGTCAGCAAAAGCCTTTAGTCTGACCCGGTTTCGGTCTGCATACTGGAACGCATATTCGTAAAGAAGACCGCTATTGTTTACCTTGTTAAAATAGGAGGTCATACCCAATGTGTCGCGGGGAACAAAAATATCAGGCATGATTCCGCCTCCGCCGTATACGATTCTCCCTTTTGCGGTTTTATATTCTATCGAATCGGCTTTGTCCACGCGGATGCTGTCTTCCGTATCAAATTCGCCATGCAGATACCTGTTTACAATGTCATTTTCGTAAGAAGCTTCATCTTTGTACGGCTTTTGGATATATCTTCCGGATGGAGTATAGTATCTTGCAATAGTCAGGCGGATAGCCGAACCGTCGCGCAGCGGGATTTGCTGTTGCACCAGCCCCTTTCCGAAAGAACGCCGCCCGATGACCATTCCACGGTCATTATCCTGTATAGCGCCGGCAAAAATTTCACTTGCCGAAGCAGACCATTCATCAATCAGGATAACTAACGGATTATCCTGGAAAAGTCCGGAACCATCGGCGTATGCGTCCCGTCTGGACTCCGATTTTCCTTCCGTGTAAACAATTAAGTCGCCTTTTCCAAGAAATTCATTTATCATCTGAATGGCAGATTCCAGATATCCGCCGGAATTACCTCTTAAATCAACAATAAACTTTGAAGCGCCTTCGCGTTTCAATTTATTCAATGCGGATAAAAATTCATCGTAAGTGTTGCCTCCGAACTTGCTCACTTTGATGTATCCTATTTCGTCGGTAAGCTTATATGTAACGTCGATACTTGTCACCGGAATATCTCCACGCACGATGGTGAATGGCAGCAACTCTTTCGAATCGTTTCGTTTAATTTCTACTTTTACGGTAGTGCCTTTCGGACCACGAAGTTTTTTCATTACCTTCTCGTTGGTTACATCCTTTCCTACAAACAGGGTATCGTTTACAGTTACGATGCGGTCTCCCGGCATGATTCCCAGTTTTTCGGACGGACCTCCGCTGATCACTCCTACGATCATAACAGTATCATTCTGAATGTTGAATTGTACTCCGATTCCGCTGAAACTGCCTTCCAATTCTTCATTGACCGATTGTAAGTCGCTTGCAGGGATATATACGGAGTGAGGGTCTAATCCGGATAAAATTTTAGGAATAGCCTGCTCTATCAATTCGTTTGCATTCACCGAATCGACGTATTGCGTATTTATGATGTTTAAAAGAGCGTCGATTTTTCCGCCGGAAGAGAGTTGCGTGCGGTCGGTCACGTTGACCAATGATCTTCTTGTGAGCGTATTGCCGATCATAAAGCCAATTACAACCGCAAATGCTATAAATAATGGGATAATAACTTTTTTCATTTTGTAAAAATTGGGTTTAGTTCTTTTTCAGGAATGCACACGGTCTCTATGCCTGCTTTTTCGAGGAGTTTAATTCCATCAATAAGACGATAGTCCTCCGAATAGACGACTCTTCGAATACCTGCCTGGATGATCAACTTGGAGCATTCTATGCACGGCGAGGATGTTACATAAAGTGTTGCCCCTTCGCTGCTGTTGTACGAGCGGGCTACTTTGGTAATGGCATTTGCTTCGGCATGTAGAACGTATGGTTTTGTTGTATTGTTTTCGTCTTCACAAATATTTTCAAATCCGGAGGGAGTTCCGTTGTACCCGTCGGAAATAATCATTTTATCCTTCACAATCAATGCGCCTACTTGCCGGCGAATGCAATAAGAATTTTCCGCCCATATTTTAGCCATTCGCATGTAGCGGCAGTCTAACAGATGCTGTTTATCTTTTCCGGTATTGTTTTCGCTCATACGTTTAACTGTCTAAACATTTGGTATCTTTGTATTTCTTTATTATTTTCGCACAAAAGTACAATTAAAAAATGAAGTTATATAAAATAGAAACCGGATTTTTTTCATCCGACGGAGGCGCTATTTTCGGAACAACACCCAAAATGTTATGGAAAAATTTTTATCCTGCCGATGAATCGAATTTTTGCGGCATGGCGATGCGTTCACTGCTCGTTCATTTGAAAGACAAACTTGTCTTGATTGACACGGGCGTAGGAAACAAGCATCTGGATATTATGAACGATTACGGGTTTCGAGATATTGTTCAATTTGAGAAAGAGTTGCAAAAAATAGGATTTTTTTGCAGCGATGTTACAGATGTGATTCTTACACACCTGCATTTCGACCATTGCGGAGGCTGTACGTGGATAGACCGGAACCTGGAATTGCAACTGACGTTTCCGAATGCCGTCCATTGGGCAAGCGAAGCTCAATGGAAAAATATGCTGAATCCGAATCTCCGCGAGGAAAACGCTTATTTCACGGCTGATATGATGCCTGCGTTTAAACAGGATAAGTTAAGGTTGATTACGGAAAATGAGCGGATTTGTAAAGAAATTGAGTTGAGGCTTTTCTCCGGACATACGGAAGGACAAATTGTTCCTTATCTTTTTGATCAAAATCGCACCTTTGTTTTTGTGGGCGATGTGATTCCGACAGCGGCAAATATTCCGTTGGACTGGCTAAGCGCTTACGATGTGAATCAAATTGAAGCGATTGAAGGGAAACAAAGATTGCTGGAAGAGGCTGTCGCAGAAAAACAAATTCTGATATTTGAGCATGATGTTTATACGGAATGTGCGACAGTACGGAAAAGACGTGACTTTGAAATAGAAGAAACGATGAAAATTGGAGATTTATAGAAATTATATAATTTATGATTTTAGATTTATAAATAATGCGAATCAAGAGTTGAATTTTCTTGTGTCTTTAGCCTCGTTAGAGGCGTAATATTGGTAGAAAAATACGTTTTCCCTCTGTTCTAAGTTCCGTTAGGAACGAAATATGTTTTATATTCCGCCCCTAACGGGGCTTTGGTTATGGGGGGATATTCTCTTCTACCAATATTCCGCCCCTAAAGGGGATTTTTTAGGGGATTTATTCGATATTCTACCAACATTTTGTGCCTAACGGCACATATTTTTCAACTTTTGATTCGCATTTTTTTCAACTCTTTTTTGTTTTTTCATATAAAAAATTATCTTTGTCATTCGTTTTTTATGCAAATAGAAATAATAACAATAAGTTACAATATAAAAATATGAAAGTAGGCATCCTCAAAGAAATCAAATCGCAAGAAAACAGAGTATCAATGACTCCGGCAGGAGTTGAGATAATGGTTCTTCATGGTCATGACATTATGGTAGAAAAAAACGCAGGCTTAGGCAGCGGATTTTCAGACAAGGAGTATGAAGCTGCCGGGGCAACGGTGATCGATTCTCCGGAAGAGATATTTGCTGCTTGCGACATGATCATGCACGTAAAAGAGATTCTTCCAAGCGAATATAAATTATTGCGTAAAGGACAGATTGTATTTACTTATCTGCACTTGGCGGCAGATCTTCCTCAAATCGAAGCGCTGATGAAAAGCGAATGCGTGGCTATTGCATACGAAACCGTCGAAACAGCCGACGGCAGGTTGCCGTTACTCCAGCCAATGAGCGAAGTTGCCGGCAGGATGGCAATTCAGCAGGCAGCCCGATTATTGGAAAAAACTCACGGGGGATCAGGAATATTGGTGGGCGGCGTTACAGGCGTGGCGCCGGCAAAAGTAGTCGTAATCGGCGGTGGAATCGTAGGTGTCAATGCCGCAAAAATGGCTTGCGGTTTAGGCGCAGATGTCACCATTTTGGATACTAATATTGAAAGGTTACGTTACTTGGGAGAAATCATGCCGGCAAACTGTAAAATGATTATGTCGAATCCAATGATTTTACGCGAACAGGTAAAAAACGCAGATGTTGTTATCGGCGCTGTTTTGATTGCCGGAGGCAAAACACCGAGACTAATCACACGAGATATGGTTTCGTCCATGCGGAAAGGCTCGGTAATGGTTGACGTCGCAATTGACCAAGGTGGCTGTTTTGAGACATCCAAACCGACAACGCACGTTGAACCTACTTTTCTTGTTGATGAGGTTATACATTATTGCGTCGGGAATATGCCCGGAGCAGTTCCCCGCACATCGACCATGGCGTTGACCAATGCAACATTGCCATATGTTTTGAAAATCGCAGGCAAAGGATGGAAAGCTGCCATGAAAGAAGATCCCGGATTATTTAAAGGACTGAATATTTGTGACGGACAGGTTGTTTCCCATCCGGTTGCGGAGGCGTTCGGACTTCCTTGGAAGATGGTGGAATTGTGATTATTGGAAAAGCTTCCAAGTCAAAAAATTCTTAAAAGCCTATTACTTTCCGGTAAATTGTAGGCGAAAATTCCGAATCGTTTTGGTTATAGACAGCTGCGAGCGTCATCGGGTTGGTTATTTCTGTGTTGAACCCCAACTTGTTGGAAAGAGCTTGTGCCTTGTGCGTTTCCAGCTCTTTAAATTCGTACTTGGCAATCAGTCTTCCCTTACGCATAAGCGCACCATCCACACGCGAAAGGTCGGTATTGAATGAGCAAATTATTTGAATATTGAGGCAGTCGCTTAGTAAACCGTCAGCTAAATTGAGCAACGCCGAAACCGGAGACGAGCCATTATGGTCGCGGTCAATAATAATATTTTCAGCATCTTCGATTACGAGAATAGAATTGGGATTTTCTATCATCAGACTCATCAATCCGGGGTCGGTAATGCTGGCTGCCATGTTTGGCGGCAGAAAAATAACATCTTTTTTCAGATTGGTTATCAGATAGCGGATATACGAAGTTTTTCCTGTACCGGGTTTACCGTGTAGCAACACTAAGCCTTTGTCATTTTTCTTCTGCAAACGGCTCAAAATAATCTTATGAATCGGTAAGAAATCGTCATTGTAATTGTCGCCTATCGTAAGTTTGGGTTTGGAAATTGTCATTGTTTTTGTTTCCAAACCGTCAAAGCCTTTCACAAGTAACTCTATTTCCGGATTTTTTTGTTTTTTTTGTCCAAATCTTCGTAGTTCTTTTGCCATTTTTTCCACCAAAGCGCTATCTGTTTTTCGATACAAAAGTGTGGCTCCTTTTCTTCCATACTGCGAATAAAGACGCACAAACAAATCATCAAAAAGAAATAAATAAACTTCGTCAAAAAAAATCTTCCCTTTGCTATTAACGCTTTTGTTATAATTGCACTCTTTAATTTCAGTTCGGTACGTTTTAAAAAACCATTCGCATGCTTTTTCTATATGAATATCACTTACTGCAATTTGATTTGGCATTACCTCAAAACGACTGAGGTACAGACTCTCTGTTAAACGCTCTTCATTTGAGAAATTTATCATACTACTGACTGGTACTTTTGTACAGTGTTCTGCCGACATTTTTCCTATCATTTTCATAAATAATATTGTTTTTTTTAGATATTAGAGCAAATATAGAATTTAACGATGCTAAAATACGGCATAGATTTGACAAATTATTACAATTGTACGTTTTTTTTAATGTTGATTATTTTAATATCCATTAAATTAATGACCATTAAGTTATCCGAAAATTTTCGAGGCTATCCATGCACAGGCTTCCGCATCGGCAAGGGCATGGTGGTGATTTGCCAAATCGAACCCGCAATGCGCCGCAACGGTATGCAGTTGATGATTCGGCAACAACTTCCCAAACATCTTTCGCGAAGCGCGGCAAGTACAATGAAATTCATAATCGGGATAATCCATTTGATACGTCTTATGTACTGCACGCAAACAGCCTTCGTCAAACGGACTGTTGTGTGCCACCAAAGGCAAACCTTCGATTTTCTGCGCAATTTCTTTCCACACATACGGAAAAACTTTTTCGTTTGCAGTATCGACGGCAGTTAGTCCGTGAACCAGCGTGTTCCAGTATGAATACCATTCCGGTTCGGGACGGATTAAATGGTAGATTTTATCGGTAATCACTCCGTTGCGGACAATGACGACGCCTACGCTGCACACGCTTGAGCGGCAGTAATTGGCGGTTTCAAAATCAATGGCGGCGAAGTTGGTCATTTTTTATTTTTATGCGAAGGTAATTATTATGTATGCCAAATTATGGCGTAATACCCTCTATTTTCTACTTTGTTCAGTTATTGTTTGTAAATCTTCTATTATTAATTCCCAATATTTACCTTTCAAACACTCTATTACATTATTTTGTGTGAGTTCTGCTGAGTGATACAATGAGTTTAAAATATCATTCTTGGTCAACGTATATGGATTGCGCTGTAATCCATATTGTATCAATTCTTCGAGAGTAAGATATTCCAACAATTCGTGAATATCCCAAAAATCTTTCTTTCGTTTACTATTGACAATGGCTTGCAGTTTCATGGCAGCAATATCCGGTATGGAAGCCAACCGTAAACCGTCCTGTTGCACAATTGGCGCAATGAAATTGTCTGTATAAAACAAATCCAGTTTGATTTTTTCAGCCTGACTGTTCCCTATATGTACCGTATATCCAATATTTCTTTCATTTAATGTATCCAAGTGTTCAGTATAAGGAAAAGTAGTTGTTAAAGTACTTTTTATATTTTCCAAATTCACAGAACCGTAAGCATTTGCCGTAAATAAGTCAATGTCAACGGAGATTCTGTGTCCAAGTTGAAGGCTCAAAGCCGTACCTCCGACCAAAACAAAATCGTTGAAAGCTGTACATGTCATAAGTTTTTGCAAACATCCAAGCAATGATTTTGAAACGGTTTCATAATGTAGTCTCATATTTCGAATAGTTGTTTATTTTTATTTCGGTCACTCAATTTCCAAGTATCGGTTGCCGGAATTGCATTTAATACCTCAGTTACTTTTTCGCGACCATAAAAATGAATTATTTCTTCTATTTCTTGTTTAGTCCCATACTCGAAAGCACGTTGAATAACCCAGTTGGCATTTTTCAACCAATTAATTTTTTCAAGAGAACATACTTCCCAAAACAATGCCTTGTGTAGCTTCGACAAATCGGGCGTATGTTTTCGTTCCTGTTTATCTTGATAGCAGTAAATATCATGATTAGTCTGTATTTGATAAAAATATCCAAGCGGAGAAATACCCAGCGCATTCTCTAAACGGAAAGATAATTCGGGAGTAAATTTCCGTTTACTGTTAATTAAATCATTGATACGTTGCGGATAAATACCGGATTTTTTCGCAATTTCTTTTTGCGAAATATGTTCTTTCTGGAGTATTCGCTTCAATATAGCGCCAGCAGGAACAGCGGATATGGAAAGATATTGTTCGTACATGGCTGTATGAATTTAACAGTAACAAAGGTAATAACAATTTAAAAAATAACCAAAAATGGTGATAAATGTTTTTTATTTCTTCTTTGATATTTTCCTCCACTTGTGCAGTTTTGTAAACTGTGCATTTCAAAACACAAGACATAAAAATAAAATAATTAGATAGCACGAATTACAAATTCGCGCTACCCAGGGTTTCGAAGCTTAGCCTATTCAAGCCATATATCATCCAAATAAAAAACTAAACCTGTAGGATTGGCATTCCAACTGGTTGACCAGAAAAAACCGCCGATAACGGAAGATAAATCTTTTCCAGTCAAGTCAATAGTATATTGTTGCCATTTGTCAGACAAAATTACCCTCTTGCCTTTGGTAGAATAAGTCTCGTCGTAGCTGTCTTTGTAGCGAAAGCCTGATTCATTGGTTTTGTCTATGCCGCCTGAACCAAATTCAACAGCTTCCCTGCCTTTTGCGCCTCTTGCCCAAAAGGTTATTTTAGTATATCCTGCATTTGAGAAATCCGAACCTGCATACTGTCCCCAGTTTGCACCACTATCGTCGGCTCTGTTTGTCCAATATACTCCAGCCCAATTTTTGTTGCAAGATGTTGTATACTTAATTTCATAGCAAGTCTCCCCTGAATGAGGATTAACGGTAGATGCAGGATTAATGACGATGTCTCTATCGCACCCCATGTATCCTGCCGGAACAAACTTATCTCCAACATTTATACCTGAGACAGGAGGTTCAAAAGTCTCAACAACAGAAATCGAATCGGAGCTTCCAATCTCTTTTTTATCTGTTCCCTGACTCTGCGGACTGCCACATGAAACAACTACGCTTACAGCAGACACTAATATTGTCATAAAGCTAATTTGAATGTTCTTTTTCATAATATTTATTTTCTAAGTTTATTAATTCAGCCTTTAATACTCTCATTGATTTTTGTATGTTTGAATAACCTGTAGCACAAGTATGCCTATCATCTATTTCTTTCAATTCTTGCACAGCATCATTATTTATTTTCTTTAGAACGCTGATGTTTTTTCTTTGCCAATCGGCAATTTCATCACAAATATATATACTTGGTCCATGTTCACGTTCATAACTACTAAGCAAACTATCACCTTTTGCAATTTGTTCTTCGAGTTTGATTTTATTCCCGACATTAATCCTTCCTTTTTGTTGAGAAAACCAAAAGATAATAGTAATAATTGAAGCTAGTAAAGTAATAATCGAAGCTAGTATCCCTCCATACTTTTTTATTTTTCTCCAACAATTTTCACTTTGTTTTTTCCCCTCTTTTGAGTGTTCTGTATTAGGAGTTTCGCCTGATTGTTGATTCTGATAAACGATATTATTAATGGTTCCGTTATTACTGATAACGGAACTACCCATTTCTATAGATTGGTTGCTTATATGTTCTTTTTTAGCCATATTATTTATCTGTCCTTGTTGGTTTTCAGTTCTCCAGACCGTTTTGGTATCAAAAAAGCATGAGTCCTATTCATTTACTTCGCTTAGAGGTATCGCCAAACACCCGGTAACAAATAAACAACAGCCCACGCTCGACGATTATAGTGAAACACTATAGTCAGGCGAGAACGTTTTTGTTTATCCTTGTTACCTTTAGTCAATTGGCGATTTCCTAAACAAAGGACGAAACGTGACGTTTCTTTAAATATGTACTGTGACAACCTCTGTCGCCACATTTGCAAATGTATGTAAATATTTTCCAGAAACGCATAAAACGTCAGGACTGCTTTTTATTTGTTGTTGCAAAAATAATCTGCGTATATGCCAAACCACAGCATAGGTTAGAAAAATATTTATTTATAACCTTCCGGTCTGACTTTTTCAGAAAAGTTATATCCTTGCCGGATTGATTGGGCAAAAACATTAAGTTAGCTCGCTTGCGTAAAAAATTCTCTCCCTCAGATATCGTATTCCGATTTTTTCAAAATCCCAAACCAACCTACAAAAAACTCTCCGGTAAATACACATTTTCAATATTTTCATCTATTGCCACCCGGAAAAGCAGCGCAATCTCTTTGGGCGTAAAACCGGCTATGCCGCAACCGATTTCTGTTACGAGAAATTTCAGTTCAGGGTGTTGTTTGGCAAAAGTCAGAAACTCATCAACATAAGGTTTTATGGTTTCCACGCCGCCTTGCATAGTTGGAATGGCGTAGGTTTGTCCCTGCAAACCTACGCCTTGCCCCCAAATGGCGCCCCACTTCATTGCCAATGCCGCAGCGCCACCACCGTGAAAGCCCGAAAGATTACTGCCAAAAACAAAGATTTCGTCTTTTTCTAATTTATCAATCCATTTTGGAGAGGTTCTTTTTGTAGTCATAATGATTTGTTTCTGAAAATAACATACTTGGATATGATAATTCTAAATAATAATAACCGTAATAATTACCCCAAGATAAATTAAAGTTAATAGACACATCGGGAAAAACAGTAAGCCATCGTTTTTGAATTCTGTTTGCCAGAATGTATCTAAAAAATCTTTACAATAACCAGATAGCGTATCATCATCTCCATCTCCAAAATAATCTGCATTTATCTCTTTGAGTTTATCTTCTCTTGTCTTTAGGCACTTTCTTACAAAATACAGGTCTTTATTCTGAACATAGAAAATTATCCACGAAATAACAAGAAATGCAATATTTGTAAAAATTACTATCGTCTTTACGTTATCCGTAAGAATTATATCTCCTTTATTCGTATCCATGCTTTTCCCAATGAAAAAAGATGTAATAGCGAACGATGCGCTAATTAAAACCTGAATATTAGTGTAAATTCTGCTTTTGATCATACGGATTTCTGTACGGTCTTCCTTAATAAAATCAGCTAATATGTTCGGATCGGGGCGTTTTGTTGAATGATCTATCATAGTATTACAATTTTAGGGATTATTATTTTGCAAATAAAAAAAACTTTTTCTTCCTGTGCAAGCTTTTAATTCTTTATTTTGTATACACGTCTGTTTTCTGTTGACAAAAGCGGCTTACGCTTCTTACGTTTGCTCCAATCGTGTAAATTACTGATAATGTTTTTACTAATCATACGCTTATAATAAAACAACGGCAAACTCCTTCACCCCTTCACCACCGCCAACGGACTAAGCTCCATCTTTATCTTCACAAGATCACTCTGAAACACCATCACCTGCGAAATATCCTTGTACGCCGACGAAGCTTCTTCCAAGTCCGATTTTCCACGTATAGAGTGGATAATACCGAGTTCATCAAGTTTACGCTTTTCCTCGTCAAGGTCAAGGTTGCGAATGGCGGCAGCGCGGCTCATCACACGTCCCGCCCCATGCGAACAACTCATAAAACTTTCGGGGTTGCCAAGCCCTTCGACAATATACGATTTCGTTCCCTGCGAGCCGGGAATAATGCCAGTTTCGCCCAGCTTTGCCGAAGTCGCCCCTTTGCGGTGGACGATGACTTTCGTGTCGAAGTGCTTTTCCCATGCGGCGTAGTTATGGGCGATATTAATCATCGGTTCGTAAATCACGTTGCTGAGCGTTGTTGAAACAACCCGCTGAATGCGCTCCATCATCAGTTTGCGATTTGCTAATGCAAATTCGGTGCAATACTTCATTTCTTGGTAATAAGCGTGCGCTTGGTCGGTCTCAAAGGGCAGGAAAGCCAAGTCTGCTTTAGGATTGACCGAAGAGTAATAAAGTTCGTTCAGTTTTTTCGCCACCTTGTTGTAATACTCTGCTACCTGCAATCCGAAATTGCGGCTGCCCGAATGTACCATAATCCAAAGGAATCCGTCGTCGGAGCGTTGCAGTTCGATAAAATGATTGCCGCCACCGAGCGTGCCGAGCTGCTTTAATGCGGCAAGGTACTGGCGTTTTACAATCACCATTTCGTCAAGGTTGTAACCTTGCGGCATGAGCGATTCGTCTTGTCGCTCTTTGTGATGGTCGAACCCAAGCGGGATAAGTTCTCGGATGCCCGCCATGATTTGCGTCAACTGCTTGCGTTCCAATCCGCCGGCTTCGATAGTTGTTTTCACGGCGCACATTCCGCAGCCGATGTCCACACCCACAGCATTGGGAACAATCACGTTCTTCGCAGCCAATACTCCGCCTATGGGCATTCCGTATCCTTGATGCATATCGGGCATCAGACAGATATGGCTGAAAGCAAAAGGTAGATTGGCAAGATTGAGCGCCTGCTTTACAGCGCCCTCTTCCGGCTCGTCGAGCCACATTTTTATGGGAAGTTTTTCGGTGGAAATTACTTTTTGCATGGTTTCTAATTTTATTTTTTTTTAATCCCTGCGCCTGCAAATATCCCGATAATCACAATACAAACACTTTTCTACCACCGGAGTCTGTTCAAAAGAGACGTTTTTATCGAATAAATCACAAATCAGTTTGTTCAAATGCGCTCTAAATTCCTCCTCATAAGGAGCGATAGAATCAATAGGCACGCTTTTTTTGTCCTCCATAAAATAAATATCCGGCGAATAATCTTTTCCCGCCTTATGAATATAAAACAATACGGGTTTCACGGTCTGTCTCACTTCCGGTTTGCGATTCAGGATAACGGCGTATAAAAACGCTTGGAAAATATAATCGGCACGATCTTTTCTCTGTTCAAACAGAGAGATGACTCCGGAAGGTTTATAAGGAGTTCCTCCCGTTTTGTAATCTACTATTCGAAGAATATCCTCTTTTTTGTCCATTCGATCGACAATTCCTCCTATTTTTATCTCTACCTTGCCGGATGGAGTGTCTAATTCCATCTTCTCCAACACGGATTGTTCGGATTCAAGCATAGAAAACGGAGCGTACTGTGCATCCAATTGTACCAATTTTTGCAGAAAATCAACCACTACCTTCCGGTTGATGAGTTGCTCGCCGGTATATTCCGGCATTTTAGCCTTTGTGTCTAATTTGAAATATTCCGTTTTAAAAATGAAATCGACGATTTCTTCCAATTTTTTCCGGTTTTTTGACAGTGAGATTAACTCTTCCGTTTGGATGATTCTCCCTATTTTGTCATGATATAAAATTTCTGCCGATTTATGAAAAATAGTTCCAAACATGGATGCTTCCACATCTTCGGTCAACTCTTCTTTTGCTTTTAACTGCAATACATACTTGAAGTAAAATCGCAATGAGCAGTTGATTAGGTGGTTTAATGCACTTGGCGAGAAGTATGCCTTTTCATTTTGCCTTGTATCATACTTTGAAATCAGATAAGAAATGATTTCACTCGTCTTTTTTACCTCTATTGCCTGAGGTTCCACTACGCGGATGTTGGAACGAATATCCTGCATTTGGATGTCGAAACCGGTTTCGGCAAGCAATTGCAGCATAAAACGGCTCATTTCCCCCCTGTTCATCCCTTCTGCTGCCGTATTATAGACCAGCGTGATAGTTGAGGCGCGTTGCAGAAAACGGTAAAAGTAATAGGCATAAAGGGAATTCTTGTGTTCGATAGTGGTCATTTCGTATCCTTTTCGCAGATTATGAGGGATAAATGAACTCTCTTTTCCCGATTTCGGTAAAATTCCTTCATTCACCGAGAGAAGAACGATGTTTTTGAAATCCAAGTTTCTGGTTTCCAAAAATCCCATTATTTGCATACCCTTAACCGGCTCGCCGCTGAAAGGAATTGTGATAGAGGCAAGCATGTTTTTCAATAATTTGGTCAGCGTGTTGAAACTTAGTTGAATGTTATCGTTTTTCAGGAGTAGGTGTATACGGTTTATTTGCGTATAGATACGAAACAGGGCTTCTTTATAAAGATCATCGTAAACAAGCTCCTTCTCATCCGTATATTTTTCGCTTCCGGCATTTTCCTGTTTGTAACAGGACGCCACAAAGCGAATCATTTGCAATAGCCATGAGACTAATGCTTCGGATGTTTCTGCCGGAGTAAATAACAGGCGGAGATTCTCCGTTTTGTGCAACTCTTCCAACGTGGGATAAAAACGGTGGTTATTGGTCAAATCGTCGATTAAATCGCCTGTTTCCGGCATTGTTATCCGTATATATGGGTGCTTAAGCGCTGGTATTATACGGTCGTAACGAAACCGGAAGCCTGATCGTTTTTCGTCCGCAGCAACCTGCATTTCCAACAGATTTTTTACCAGACTGTAAGCCGGCGTTTGCAATAATGGAAATCCCATTGTCACATTTATATCCTTTATCCGGTCGGGGACAGAATGCAATACCGGAAGAAGCAGCGACTCATTGCACAAGACAACGGCAATATCTTTTTCCTCATAAATACCTGTTTGCATTGTTTTGTTCAGGTGATCGTTCAGGAATTTTGCCTGCGCGTTCTCGGTTGAGGCGCTGACAAATGTGATTTGGCGTTTTTCTCCCGTATTGAATTGGCTAAAGTGTGTTTTTGAAAGCTCATTGGGAAAAAGGAGCAGGTTTTCGCGTATGAATGTTCCTGCTTCGTGGTGTTTTTTGTCTATATAAAACGTATCGTAATCCCAATAAAAATGTGTTTTTCCTGCATTTTGCAGGATTTTGAACAGTTCCTTTTCGCATTTATTGAGGACGTTAAATCCGATGAAAACGTATTTTTTTGATTGATATTTATCCGTCCCCTTCGTTTTCAGTTGCTCTACCACTGTGCGGTTCAACATTCCCTCGTAAGCCAGTCCCTGACTCAAGAGTTTTTCCTTGAATCCTCGATATACAAAGATCAATGAATCCCAAAGTTGCATAAATCGCTCTTTCAACTCTGTGCGCATGTCGGGAGAGAAATTCCGGAAGAATATACGGAGGGATTCTTTCTGTTCTTCCGTCAGGTGTTCAAAAGTGTCGATAAATTCGGCTTGTTCCCGGATGTTTGTAAAGAGAGTTATGGCATTCACCATATTCTTGTCGACGTCATCAAAATCGCCCAATAAGATTTCGCCCCAAAAGTAGAATTCATCGAAAGTCTCTTTACGGGGGACTTCTTCGTTGTAGACCGAAAACAGATCGCTTACCAATTTCAATGTGTCCGGAATTTCCAATGTCGAATGTTGCCTGAATAATTCCTGGATGGTCACATATTGGGGCGACCAGATAGGGACTTTTGCGACGTTTGCTAACTGTTCGTTGAAAAACAAGCGTGCGCGGTTGTTTGGAAAAACAACGGTGATATCTGATAATTCTGTGCCGTATTTTCGGAACAGATCTTCGGCGACTAATTGCAGGAATGGGGTCATTGCGAATAAATTAGTTAGAATCTCTGTATTTTTAACGTTTCATCCTCATGAGCGTCCACATTAAAAGCATCTACGACTTCTCGTTTTTCGGAGTCAAATATAACAACATTTAATCCTCTTTTTTCCAACGTATATTTTTTGTCGTCAACGATTATTGTTGAAGGAAGAATTTTTTGTCCGAAGCTGTACGCCCCGGCAGAAGTCAAATATACGGGTATGTCATTAATAACTAATTTTTTGTGAAGAACCGCATTCTCTGCCGTTTTTTCGCAATAAATTTCGCGATTGGAAAAAACAGCAAAATAAGACCATCCGAATTTTCCCGTCAATGACTCTTCCAGTTTCACTCTCTCCATAACAGGTCTTAATTTCTCGAAATAAGTGCTTCCATCCTCATAACAAGAGATCATGACAATTCTTGAAGGATTTTCCAACACTTTCGAAAGATAATCAACGAAAGAGTCGTCTGTTATTTCGGTAGTGTTCCTGATGACTTCATACGGAGCGTTATCATCGCCTAAAGCATTGTTTACGTTATCTGTCTTATCGGGAACGATTTGCTTCAAGATGTTTGCTACTTGTGATTGGTCAAGTTTGATTTCGGAAACATTTCGTATCACATATTTTTTTACATCGTCCCTTATCCATTCAAAATGAAACGCATTATTTTTTACGGAAATTTTAATGTATGTGCAATAATAGTCGTAGAAGTTATCTTTGAACTCCTCGTCGCTCATCAATTGCTCCGACAACACATTAAGCTCTTTGCTCAAAAACAGGAAGAGGTTAGCATCTTTCATGGAATCCGTATTACGGACGAACAATGTATCTTGATTTATGACGCACGAAAGTTTTTTATCGTTCAATTTGAAATGGAGATTTTCTCCTATCGTCTTTTCCCTCATCAAGGCAGAGGTGTTTAACGCGGCAAGCATTTTCCTGTTTTCGCGGATGAATTCGTTTTTTTCTTTCTCGATAAAATCGGATAGAAATTTAACATTATGTTTGATATTTGCTCCCGAAAGGATATTTGGCAATAAATCTATCTGGTAAAAATTGGCAGGATCAATACAAAGGTCATTTTTATCTGCATTGGTCATAAACCATAATCCCCGTTTTTCTCCCGTCTGTTCAATTATTTCTTTCTCTCCCATAAGTAGATGATCCGGAAACAGGTATACTACTGTATTTTCCAGTAAATTTTTGCTTTCGAGAAACGATATGAAATCTTCCACCAGCCAATCTGTAGACAAAATGGCGGTTTCAAGATCAGTTTCTTTCCTTTCTACCAATTGCAACATCCGGTCGTCCGGAATTCCGGGCGAATGGGTTTGAAGAGTGGAAATAAAAAGCATGAACGGTTTTTGAGATGTTCTTTTCTCTAAAATCTCCTTTGCTTCTGCAAAAATATCTTTATCGAAAGCTCCACCCCAGAGAGAATTTTCATATTTTCCACCAAATGTACCGTCAAAAATATGGTCGATGCCAAAAATAGTTAGAATATCCCTTGTCCCGGCAAATGAAACATTGTTGGCTAAATAGTATGACTCGTAACCGCAGTGGTTCAGTATGTCTCCGAAACTGATCAATTTATTTTCTTTTGCTCCATGAAAATAGGAGTTCGGACCTCCGATAAAAAAAGAAGGTAGACCGGTAAAGACCGTGTAGAGAGAGCCTGCTGTCCATCCGGAGCCTTGACTATGCCTCATTTCGTAGAATGTCCAATTTTCTTTACGCTTCCTGAGATTAGGCGTTAATTCTTTGTTTTTTTCGTGTAAAAAGGCTTTTTCAAAACTTTCGATTGATACAATAATTATGTTTTTACCGCCAAAAGAAGCTTCTAAATTCTCTTTTCTTGTGAATCCCAACTCATTAACAAACTCGTCAAAATCTTTATTTTGAGACACGGATACAATATCATAGATTTCTTTCAAATTATTATATACTCCGTTTTTTGGCACGATCAGGACAAGTAAGGATGCCACAAAAATAACCGCCCTGACCGTATAATCGAATCGTTTATTTTTGAAAATGCGAAAATTACCTGCGAAAAAAATCAGGAGAGGTACTGCAATCAGTAAAAAGAAAAATAAAACGATCTCTGTTTTAAATCCGCCGGACATGGATAAAACGCTGGTGTTAAAATGCACATAATACTTGTAGTCAATAAACGAATTTCCGATGTATAACGAAGATATTTGCAAGCAAAAGAATATCCCGAACAAAAGGGATAAACCGGCTTTTATGTATTCGTTCCGAAACAGGGAAACAAATATTATTGAAATCAGCAATAAAGAGATAAAGTTAAGTGCGATCATTTTTCAGTTCATTTTTGTAATGACAATAATAAATCCAAATTATCGGCATACATGCCATAAATATAATCCATTTCGTTTTCCAGCACATATCGTTCGTCTTTTCCGTGGAAATTCACGTGGAAAACATACGTTTTTATGCCCTTTTCCTTCAATCGCGTCAGGAACTTTTTATTACTTTCTATGCGTGTTCTTGATATAACTATATGTTTGATATTCAGGGCAGACAGTTTTTCTTCAATGTCGGGTGTTTTAAAAATTAAACCTTCGTTGGGCATCGCTGTTATTCCTTCTTTTATGGCTTCTTCTACTGCCTCCCAAGTGAAGAGTTCCATAATCAATCTATCTTTGAAGAGAAATCCCTCGCGCAACACTTTTGCCGGGCTGTTTATTTTATCCGTCACAAATATGGCATCTTTGTGTTCGGCAAACCATTCATTTATACTTTCCATATTCATCGGAGTAAACTTTCTACAAATTTTTAACGATAGAAATTGTTTTTCGGTTAATGGAGTATCGTCTATTGTCCCGGAATAATTTGTGATGGTTTTGTAATGCTTCCAGTCATGTGCGGCAACAAGTTTTCCGTCAGATGTTTCTATGATATCCAATTCGAACAGTTTACATCCTTTACGATAAGATAAATCCAACGCTTCCAATGAATTGGTGTAGATAACGCCTTCTATTGCGCCGCCGGCGTGGGCAATGAAAATGTCTGTAAAAGATTTTTTTTCCACTATTGCTTCTTCTTTCGAACAGGAAGAAAAAAAGAGTAAAAGAAGCGTAAACAGTAAACCCGATATCTTTTTCATCCTATTCTATGAGTTTTTGAAATCAGTATTTATTCCTTCAATATATTGTAAAATTATATTCGACAAATTTTCTTGCAATAATGTCTTATTTTTTTATACTTATGCGAATCAAGAGTTGAATTTTCTTATGTTTTTAGCCTCGTTAGAGGCGTAATATTGGTAGAAAAATACGTTGCTCCTCTGTTCTAAGTTCCGTTAGGAACGAAATATGTTTTATATTCCGCCCCTAACGGGGCTTTGGTTGTGGGGGATATTCCCTTCTACCAATATTTAGCCCCTAACGGGGCTTTTTTAGGGGATTTATCCAATATTTTACCAAGTATTACTTACAAAAATAACTCTTTTTTCCTTTTTTTGCAAAAGAATGAGATGTATAAAAACATTTCAGGATTATTTTTTTGTACAGAGGACTGATAATCAACCATTACACTTCTTCCTGCGAATATTTCAATAATCTGTCCAAATGCAAAAAAGGAATCGTTGCCGGAACAACTTTCCGGACAGGGGTATAAAGTTTGGTTTTTTGTTTTGTCTCCTCGCTGATAATATTCAAGCTGTTGTTGAGAAAGTCAAAAGCATTGAGGAAAGCGCTGATTATAAATAGATATTTGAGGGATGAAAGAATTCCGCCCAGCAATTTATTTAACCAACCAAGCGCAATTAAATCAATGATTTTATCTACTAAAATAGCGACGAAATAGAATAAAAGTAACGCAATCAAGAAGGTGATTATAAAACCAACGGCAGGAGATATGTGCTGTTTAATTCCTATCCACTCGGCAAACCATATAACAGGCGCCGAAAAGTATTTTGCAATGTAGATGCTGAAGATGATGCCAATAAAACCTGCTAGTCCCATCACAAAGCCTTTGAAAAGACCTCTGACGAAACCAAATATCAGCAGAGCTATTATGAGGATGTCAAAAACGCTCATTGGAAAAGTTGAGAATTGAAAGTGGAGAGTTGAGAGTGGAAAACATAACTCTCCACTTTCAATTCTCCACTTTCAACTATTAAAGAGTTCTTTGTACTTCTATCTGTTCAAATCCTTCAACAATATCTCCGACTTTGATGTCATTGTAATTTTGAATGTTCAATCCGCATTCGTAACCGACGGAGACTTCCTTCACATCTTCTTTGAAACGTTTCAAAGAGGCTAAATCGCCGGTATAAACCACGATTCCATCGCGGATAAGCCGGACTTTGTTGCCGCGCTTGATTTTTCCTTCGCGCACCAGACATCCGGCGACGCTTCCCACCTTCGTGATTCTGAATACTTCCTGCACTTCGGCGGCTCCGGTAATTTCTTCCTTGAATTCAGGCGAAAGCATTCCTTGCATAGCCGCCTTGATCTCTTCGATTGCGTCGTAGATAATGGAGTAGAGCCGAATGTCGATCTCCTCTTTTTCCGCCATCTTGCGGGCTGCCAGCGACGGACGAACCTGAAAGCCGACAATAATTGCGTTGGAAGCGACTGCCAGCATCACGTCCGATTCGGAGATTTGTCCGACAGCTTTGTGAATGACATTTACCTGTATTTGTTCCGTAGAGAGTTTCAGCAAGGAGTCGGACAATGCCTCTACCGAGCCGTCGACGTCTCCTTTCACGATGATATTCAACTCCTGGAAGTTTCCTAATGCTATACGGCGACCGATTTCATCGAGTGTTAAGTGGCGCGATGTCCGTAGTCCCTGTTCGCGTTGAAGTTGTTCGCGTTTATTGGCAATTTCGCGCGATTCCTGTTCGGATGCCATTACGTTGAAGTTGTCGCCGGCTTGCGGGGCGCCATTCAATCCCAGTATCAGTGCCGGTTCGGCTGGAGTAGCCTCTGTAATTCGTTGATTACGTTCGTTGAACATGGCTTTTATTTTACCGAAATGGGTTCCGGCTACAATCGGGTCTCCTATTTTGAGCGTTCCATTACTTACCAGAACAGTGGAAACATACCCCCGACCTTTGTCGAGTTGGGATTCAATGATCGTTCCCGTTGCTTTTTTATTCGGATTAGCCTTTAAATCGAGCATTTCAGCTTCCAAAAGAACTTTTTCCATTAATTCTGGCACTCCGGTACCTTGTTTCGCTGCAACGTCTTGTGACTGATATTTGCCTCCCCAATCTTCCACCAAATAGTTCATATTTGCCAACGATTCCTTGATTTTTTCAGGGTTGGCAGAAGGTTTGTCGATTTTGTTGATAGCAAAAATGATCGGTATTCCCGCCACAGAGGCATGATTGATTGCTTCAACTGTTTGCGGCATCACATCGTCATCGGCGGCGACAACAATAATGGCAATATCTGTTACTTTAGCTCCACGCGCACGCATGGCGGTAAACGCTTCGTGTCCCGGAGTATCGAGGAATGTGATTTGCTGCCCGTTAGGAAGCGTCACGTTATACGCTCCGATATGTTGGGTAATCCCTCCGGCTTCTCCGGCGATTACGTTGGTTTTGCGGATGTAGTCGAGTAGCGATGTTTTACCGTGGTCAACGTGTCCCATGACGGTGACAATTGGCGGACGAGGGAGCAAATCTTCTTCACTATCCTGTTCTTCCTGAATCGCTTCTGCTACTTCGGCGCTGACGTATTCGGTTTCAAATCCGAATTCATCGGCAACGATGTTAATGGTCTCTGCATCCAACCGTTGATTGATCGACACCATGAGTCCGAGATTCATACATGTTTTTATTACTTCCGTAACTGGGACGTTCATCATTTTTGCCAACTCGCTGACAGTAACAAACTCCGTAATTTTCAGTTTGTTTTGATCCAAGCGTTCTTGTTTTTCCAGTTCCATTTGCTTCATGGACTGCATTTCGCGTTTGTCGCGGCGATGTTTGGCGGCTTTTGTCTTTTGTCCTTTGTTTGTCAGGCGGGCTAACGTCTCTTTTACTTGTCTTTGAACGGCTTCATCGTTAATTTCCGGTTTGATTACCGATTTTTTAAAGCCGCCTTTTTTCTTGTCTCCCGGTTTTTGAGCGGCGTTATTTTTATTGGCTGCTTCCTGAGGCTTGTTTTTGTAGTTGTCAATGTCTACCCGTTCTTTCTGGATACGTTTCCGTTTTTTCTTCTTGTCCGAATCGGAGTGAGGAGTCTCTTTCAAGTCAATGCTGCCCACTATCTTAGGACCGTTCAATTTGGGAACGTTCGTTTTGATAACGTGCTGTTTTTTGTCTTCGGGTTTTCCGGCAACTTTTCCGGTAGTTTTTCCGGCTTCCGGAGCTTTGAATGCCGCTTTGCTTTGTTCCCGTTCACGGCGTCTCTCTTCCTTCGTTTTTTTCTTCGGACGAGTTTGCTGGTTGATCGAAGAGAGGTCGATCTTGCCTATTACGTTTATACTGGCTTTTAATTCGGTTCTTCCTAATGTGAAGACACTTTTTTCAGCCTGTTTTTCTTCCTCCTCCTCTTCAACATTCGAATCGTCCTCATAAACAGCATCTTCGTCTTGCGTATCTTCATCGTCATAGTCTTCTTCTTCATCCAAATACGGTTCTTCCTCTTCGTAGTATTCCGGCTCTTCCTCTTCCGTCTGGGCAGATGGTTTGGAAACAACCTCTGCGGCAGGTTGTTCCTTTGCAGTGTCGTGTTTTTTAAACAAATTGTCCAGGTCGATCTTCCCTACCTGTTTAATTTTAGGCATATGATCGTCGGGAATTACCGTCTTAATCTCTTCCTCTTTGCGTTCATCAAATCCTTCGATAGATATACTTTCTCTTTTTTCTTTTATCTGTCTTTGTTGACTGATTTTCTCCGAAGCAATTTTCAAATTCTTGTCTTTGCTAAATTCTTCGTACAACAATCCTTCCTCCGTATCCGAAATCTTATAGTTCGGATCGGAAGGAATATCGTGTCCTTTCTTGTGGAGAAAGTCTACAACGGTAGAGATTCCTACGTTTAATTCTTTCGCAATTTTGCTTAATCGTATAGACATATTTTGACTTTAAAAATACTAATGCTTATGCTTCCGCTCCGTCAAATTCGGAACGTAGGATGTTCAACACCTCGTCGACCGTCTCTTCTTCCAAATCAGTGCGTCTGATGAGTTCGTTTCTCGATATCTCCAAGACATTCTTGGCTGTGTCGCAACCGATACCCTTCAATACGTCAATGATCCATGGTTCGATTTCGTCGAGGAATTCATCCAGGAAGATGTCTTCTTCATCGATGTTGTCATCCAGGTCGCGGAATACTTCTATTTGGTATTCGGTCAGCATACTGGCTAACTTGATGTTCATACCTCCCTTACCGATAGCGAGCGATACTTCTTCAGGTTTCAGGTATACTTCCGCTTTTTTCACATCATCGATCAAGCGGATAGATGATATCCGCGCTGGACTCAATGATCTTGATATGAGCAACGACATGTTGTTTGTGTAATTGATTACGTCGATATTTTCGTTCCGGAGTTCGCGCACGATTCCGTGTATACGCGAGCCTTTCATTCCTACGCAGGCTCCGACCGGATCAATGCGTTCGTCGTACGATTCCACCGCTACTTTCGCCCGTTCGCCCGGAATGCGTGCGATGCGGCGAATGGTGATCAAGCCATCGTTTATTTCAGGAACTTCCAGTTCAAACAACCGTTGCAGGAACAATGGAGAAGTTCTGGAGAGGATGATTTTCGGATTGTTATTTTTGTTGTCGACTTTCGCAACTACCGCTCTTATGGTGTCTCCTTTGCGGTAGAAGTCGGAAGGGATTTGTTCCGCTTTCGGCAGAAGCATTTCGTTGCCTTCGTCGTCTAAGAGCAAAATTTCTTTTTTCCATACCTGATATACTTCTCCTATGACAATAGCACCGATTCTTTCCTTATACTTATTGTAAATGGAATCTTTTTGAAGATCTAAAATCTTTGAGGCGAGTGTCTGACGCAGATTGAGAATGGCACGGCGACCGAAAGAGGCGAAATCAACTTTATCGGTGACGTCTTCGCCTACTTCAAAATCGGTATCAATCTTTTGCGCTTCGGTAAGAGAAATCTGCAGGTTGGGGTCTTCCAAGCAGTCGTCCTCGACCACTACGCGGTTACGGTAAATTTCAAAATCGCCTTTGTCAGGATTGATAATTACGTCGTAATTTTCATCCGTTCCGAACATTTTTGAAATAACACTGCGAAAAGACTCTTCCAACACACTCATCATTGTGCTTCTGTCAATATTTTTCAGTTCTTTGAATTCTGAAAAAGTATCAATCAAACTTATCGTTCCTTGTTTAGCCATGACTATTTAAATCTGATAATATATTTTGTATATTTTATGTTTTCGTAATTAAACGGAAGTATTTCTGTTACTTCCATTTTCCGTTTGGCGCCTTCGGGCTTCACTTTTCGCGTGACCTCCAACCCAAACCCGGACTCGGTTACATCGACAAGGATTCCCTGAAATTTGACGCCGGAAAGATCCTGCACTTCTACTTCGCAGCCTTCGTGTTTGTAATATTGATTCAACACTTTGAAGGGAGAACCCAATCCCGGAGAACCGACTTCCAGTTCATAATCTTCTACGTCCCTGTCGAGCTTGGATTCAATAAAGCGGGCGAGTTCAGCGCAATAATCAATCGAAACACCCTCTTCCGAATCTATCTCTACCAGAATGGAATTATCTTTACCGACTTTGACATCAACAATAAAGCAACCGGACTCGTTGATAAATCCTTCGACAGTCTGTTTGATAAAATTGTTTTCAATCATTTTACTTTCGGGTAATAAAATGGGGGACTGCCGTCCCCCTCTCCATTCTTCAATTCGGTGCAAAAGTACATTATTTATATATATAATCCAACTATTTTGAGAAAAATAGTTACATTTCCTTAGATGCAGTTGGTAATATTGAGATTTTCTCCCAACGGTTAATTATGAAAGTCGTGGTTCAAGACAAAAAACCGCACGGTAAAATAGCGTAATATTTCTTTAGAGTTTCATATCCGCCAGCCTGTTCCTCTTTGTCTGATAAAGCGTCAGATATTGCCTTTTAATCTTTTCCGACAAAAATGAGTTGTTAATCAATTCATTTATTGTGGAATGTTTTGCCGTGAAAACAGATAACTCTTTATCAACGACTTTTTCCGGCAATCCTATCAATAAGCCAAATTGCCTGAAAGATGCGCCAACCGCTTTTTCTCCTTTGAAAAATTCCTTTCTATCCTCTTTAAACAGTCCTTTATCTAACGCAAAATCAGTATCATCCACATGAATCCGGGTATTCAGCAGATCATAAGCCGGAGCAAGACGAGAATCGTTTTCACCCTTGTCGATAACTGAAAAGTTTTTCAAATGAGCATCTCCGTTAGAGAATAAGAAGTTGAAGAGTACCAAACGATAAAACTTTAAAAGCTCTACGCGCCAAGCGGGCGTAAACTTCTTTATCAACTCTGCAACTTCTTCATAACTATAGTCATATTTAAAGTTTGCTCCGGCGTTATCGGAAGTAACTCCGGCTAACGATGCAAAATCTTCCACCCTGTATTTACTGCTGTCAGGGGCTACATCAAATCGTTTGGTGATATATGCCATTTCCCCTCCCTGAAAAAAACATAAGCCATTCTGCGCCGTTTCCATTTTAAATACTTGCTCTGCTATTTGCATGGTAAGGTTTTCGTTGGCGGCGCACTCTTGCGGATTCTTTATTTCGACCGGTTTGGGTTTCAATATGTATCGCCCTTGTTTTCCTTCCGGGGTCAAATTCAATTTTCCTTCCTTTACAATCATTGAGTATTTGCTTTGAACCCCTGATATGGAAATACGTTTTTTGTTTTCCATAAAGAGTTTAGCATCTTCTTCATTCTTTTCTATGGATTGATACGGAAGAATATGAGAAACTTTTTGTTTTTCGAAAAGTTTTTTCAAAGCAACCTGACTGTATGTATCATATCCCGTCGCCAATGTGGAGGGGCAATTAGTTGTCTCTTTCATTGTGTAATCGGTTTAACGGTTATGGCTCCGGTAACATCATGCCCGGCTGTCGCCAATAAAATTCCAAAATGGTCTTTTTCGTCTATACGAAGTAATCTTGATTGTGTTATCCTGTTGCTTCCCTCTGATAACATATTAAAGAAGAACGGGAATAGATGAGCAGCGTGATATTCTTGCCGGGTTTTCGGCAAAGTCAAACTAATGGCAGGCTTCGCTATATCCGTGAAGTAATTATCGTTATACCTGAACACATATTCCTCACCGGAGATTTCAACCAATTCTCCTGCCAATATTCCATTAAAATATACATTTGCTTTTCTCATTGTTTACATTGTTTATATTTTACCGGTCTTAATTTTTATATCCATTTCCAACCCAAGCGTATTCAGAATACTTGTAATCATTTTTAAAGAAGGATTTGCCTCGCCTCGTTCAATCTTTGTGAGTGTATTTATTCCTACTTCGGATAAGGCGGCAAGCTCTCTTTGCGTGATAGAAAGTGTTTTTCTACGCTCTTTTATGATATTTCCCAAATTTTCCATAATCACAATATAATGGGATTTTTTTGCAAATGTAGTATTTTTCAGTAAAACAACAAGGCGAAATCACAATATTTTGTGATTTTTGCTTTTAATCCCTCGCTTCGTCGCGTTAAAGACAAAGCTCCGCTTTGTAAATATACAAGTTAGAAACTTGCTTTTAACACGACAAAGCGAGACGTGTCTGTTGCACAACTCATATTTTTCTAAGAATATCCCAACAGAATAAATTTATCCTCATCTATCCATCTTTTTTGGAGTCTATTGATAAAATAGAGTAAAAAACAGCAGTTTAGCCAATT
>Ga0123354_10000256_pt1 | contig 47766 bp, 28 predicted proteins | sample TergutLab28metaG_2_FD_97872 | JGI IMG/M metagenome (GOLD analysis project Ga0123354, IMG submission 97872) | Labiotermes labralis P4 segment gut microbial communities from Petit-Saut dam, French Guiana - Lab288 P4 | ecosystem: Host-associated > Arthropoda: Insects > Digestive system > Gut ... | reverse complement strand
TTTTATATTTTCAAAATTAACCCCTTCCGCCCAAAGACAAATTCTGTTGAGGGTGAGGGGTTTCCCCCCGTTTTGGTTGGATTTTTTTTGCCCTCCCCCCCCCTCCTGGGGGGGGGGGGGGGCGAGTTTTCACTGGAACCTGGACCCTCTTTCAGCAACCCTGATAATAAGGGCCGAATGTCCACTTCTTCTGAGTGTCCAATAAAATAAATCAAATGAAAGAAGTTAAATAACAAAACTAAATAACTATTTGAGAAATGTAAAATTAAAGTCTGTGTTGTGCATAATGAGGCACCTAAACAGGAAAGCATGTAGAGTAGTGGAGGAATACTGCTGCACAATAAATGGACAACAGTAATCAGCTTCACACTCCAGTGAAGGCAGGCTTCCAATGTGATAAAGGTGCTGTGCTCAGGAATATGATTGAAGGGACATGCATCAGAGAAGAAGGAATTATGCATGGAGTATATTTTTAAAATATGAAGTTGTAAATTCATAGTTACAATTTTCACCTTTTTATTGCATCTACCCTACACAAGACTTTCCCATTTGATGATAAAATACACGCACATTTCTTATTAGCAATATAAAATTCAATAACCTGTTACAGAAGTTGAACTGGGATGAACCAGAAACTGGGGTTGTTCTCAGTGCTTTCTACTGGAGTTACTGGATAACGGAGATCCCTGGTGGTTTACTGGCTCAGAGGTTTGGTGGTTGCCGTGTACTGGGTTTCGGTGTTTTGCTGGCTGGATTGCTAAACCTAGTATTCCCATTCATTTGTGAACTGCATTATGCAGCAGCTGCAGTGGTCAGAGCCATCCAAGGACTTGTGCTGGTAAGTAATTTAGAAGCTATATCTTGTACTGAATGAGAATGACAATTTGGAAACTTTATTGCTAACTGTATTTATTAATTATGTACGAATATGTGTCATATAGTAAAAAATTAAACACAACGTATGCATAATTTGTTTCCTACATGTTTTGGTACCCCGAGAGTGCCAAAACATGTAGGAAGCAAATTGTGCATCAATTGTGTTTAATTTTCAGTGCATGATTAGTTGGTGAGGTTGAATTTGACATCATGCACAGTGAATACAATATTAAATAAACGTGTCACACAGTGTTTAAAGATTAGTATTGCCTCTTCTTCACATGGCAGACAAATGAGTTAGGCTGTTGGCTATTCAGTTTTGGTTTCTCAGAAGTAGCATAAATCAAAACATAAAGTAAAAGCAGTTATCTATTATACTGTGGCAATAATGAACCTGTTACATCAAAAACGATGACATAAAAGAAGTATTTTATGATCAGGATTTTGACAACAGGGAAAAGTCACTGTTAAAAAATTGTTTGTTTATGATTATATAAAGTTTTGTGAGAGTGGTTGACTCATTTGCTGAATTTCTAAACCTATGGTTGCTTTAACTGTGAAGGTTTATATATTTGAACAACAAATTTGACTTCATACAGACATATTATCATGTTAATGACTTTCAGACATGCATTAGGCAATTTGTACAACTGACACCTTCTTGTAGAATTCTATTTAAACAATTGGAGATTCTACCTGTTCCTTGCCAATATGTGGTTTCCTTAATGAACTTCATTATTAGTAATCAGGAAAATTTTCAAACAAATTCATCTATACACTGTATTAATGCCAGGTATAAGCACTATCTCGATAGACCAAATGCCAACATGCCTCCTTTTCAAAAAATACATTTTATGCTGGTATCAAAATTTGTAGAAGTTTACCATATAGACTGACAATCCTCAAGAAAGGCAAGGCAAAATTTAAAGCAGCCTTAAGAAAATACTCAAAATACTCACTCCCTTTACTCTGTAGATGAATTTTTATGTGTAATAACAATCTCTAATACTGTTTTGTGAAATGTTTATAGTATTTTACTCGTACACTGTAAAAAGTGTGTATATTTGTGTATTTATCACCCGTTCCTACCCTACTGCCTTTGTGACACACTTATGGATCCAGGGAATGTATGTACACCTATATGTGTGTCTGTGTGTGTGTGTGTGTATGTGTGTGTGTGTCTGTGTGTGTATGTATATATGTGTGTGTGTGTGTGTGTGTGTGTAGATACAAATACAAATTCAGACACAGATTCATAACAAACAATCCAATGTGAATATTTCACTACAGTCGTGCTGTGTAATAAAATACTAGTGATGTAAGCAATTCAGAACTTACTATAACCATGAAGCATTCAATTACAGGATGATTTCTCTGCCTTATCTCTTACTGTGCAATTATTCTTTATAATTATTATCTAATTGGGCACTTTTTACATTGCAAAGAGAATCTTGTGAATACATCTGGTAAAATATTTGTCTTTATATCTGCCAATAAATCAGTCACTTTATTTACTTAATGATATACTAGCATAAGCAAGAATCTTCTTAGCAGTTATTTGCTAAGTTCTAAACCTACGCAAGACTTGAGATTCTCACTGCAGTGCTACTGAAGATTATAGGCTTCTGGGATATTGTGTTCTGACATCGACTGCTTGAAACTGAAGATGAATGCACCATGATCCTTCAAAATGTTGGTATGTACTCAATGAGTAACAGAGTATCACAGTTCAGAACAGCTTAAACTTTGCTTCTTTCAAGTTACTTTGGCAGCTACACTAATCCCATATACAGGGACTACCTGGATTCATTTGCTCATGAAGTTTTAAAATGAATCGTACTTGTGTGCAAGAATGTTATGGACTATTCAGTAACTTTATACATGATTAAAAGAAAAAAGAAAATTGAAACAAGACAGCTTCAGAGAAACAGTAGAGAGGCTATAGGAACATATATTAAAACTAGTCTGAGCATTATACATTTTCAACATATACTCGTATTGTGTGTATTTTAACCACTGTCGAGTGCTAGAAATATTGGCTGAAGAAGCTCATACTGTTCAAATCAAAATTAAATTCAGTGATACCTCTTTATGTAAGAAAGGGACAACAACCTTTTCAAAATATGTTCCATGTTTTTTCCTGTTTGATGACAGGGTGTGACATGGCCGGCAACACATGCCCTCTCAGCTCATTGGATTCCATCCACTGAGCGCAGCAAGTTTATGACTTCCTACCATGGTAAGCTTACACTAACATATATGATCGAACATTACACATAAATAGTTAACACTCTTCTGTATTCAGAAACTCCTAAGTTCATATCTTTGCCAGAGGGAGAATAGATTGGGTTATTTTTTGTTTACCTTTTTCCCTCAAAGAAAGCTTTGTAATAGATCATAAATTTGGCCACCAACACTTCCATTCACATCCTTTTCAATTCATTATTCACTAATCACTTGATGCCACATAACCTTGGCAATTGGAGCACCCCCAATTATACCAAAAATGAAAGAAATAAATACAACATATTCTGCATTAAAGAAAATTAAATTACTACACCACTTTCAGTTACCTCAGGAAATAGATCATGCAAAACACAATGTGTGTTGCAAAGGCACTTGATTCTCATTGTGGCGATCATGTTTGAAGCCTGAATGTTTTCCCTCAGACATTGGCTGCAGGTTACTGCAACAGCTATCACACTGACACTTGTACAAGAAAAGCTCCATCAGGAATATGACATATTGTTGTTAGTTTTATCTGTGCATTCTGCAATATTAATATCTTCATTTCCAAGATTATTAGGATGATGTTTTCTGTCAGACAGTACGATGGTTCAGCCCATAATAGCACGATGGTAACTAAAACAATGACATGTTTGGGTGTTTGGCAGGTTCTGCTGTTGGTACAGCATTGACATATTCTTTGAGTGGGCTCATCATGACTGTGCTGGATTGGCAGTATGTGTTCTATATGACTGGGATTCTCACACTGACGTGGTATGCATTTTGGTGCTACCTGGTACATGACTCTCCAGCACAGCACCCGCGGATCTCAAATGCTGAACAGAAGTATTTGGAACGTGTTATTGGAAACTCTGTTGCTTCCCGCAAGGTGTGTTAGAAATATCAAGAGTGAGAGTAATAAATCCCTTACTAATTAAATTCTCAGTTGAAAGGTCTCTATATCACATATTTCCAGTCAGTAACACACAATGCTGTACTTTGCTTTGTCAAAAGTAGAGGACTGCTTTGTAAAGTGATCAGTTGCAGTACTTCATGAAAATATATGGTGAGCCTAGAAAATGAAAAACTGGGTACACTAAGGTATGAACATAAACACTCAACCATCTTCCTTCATCATAACAGTTGATAACATTTTCTATTTCATCCAAAGCAGATACTAATTTTATCAATTACTGAAAACTATGTTCCTTCCATTAGAAGGGCTTTCTCATTTTATTCATTTCTGGGGGTTGAAAACATGACATAACACCAAAAAAATTGCAGTGTTTAGAAAATTATTTTCATTTTGTGCGACCATATTGATTACTGTTTTCATAAGTGTCTGCTATTGGACACTATGCTAGGCTACTATTATACTCTCTGATAGTGCCCTCAAAAGCTAGCTGCTTAAGGTTAATCTACACATAATCCTCCCATTTATCCTTTTGTTTCACAAGAGTTCTCTCCCTTTTACATTTCTAGCATGAATTTATTTACATTTCTCTTCTCTTCCACATGTATGCAGTACATGTCCCATCCATCTCATTTTTCCTGATATAATCCAATAAATTATTACTGATCCTGTTACAATTGAAGGTTCACACTAAAGTTTATGCATTTTCATTGTCTTTTATTAAAACACATAAAATTAATTAAAAATCCCAAATAAATAGTTTTGTAGTTCTTATGGGATAAGCATGCTTTACAGTGGAAAGTTTTGAATGTTTGGCAAAGTCTCAAAAACCCAAGAATGCTTGAAGTATGAAAGGTATGTCCAATAAAACAAGGCTACAGACAGACAAATTGGCATTTTGGAGAGTTACTAGGTTCAGAGTGACTGATAGGGTAAGAAATGATGGCACTGGAACCCAGCTAGGAGTTAAATATGTCAATGAGACTGTGAAAGAACAAAGGGAATGATGGTATGCACATGTAGGACACAAGGTAAAGTTTTCCCATTACAGACCCGGTGCGGCCCAGAGGGTGGGTAGAGGCATAGCTCTACTCTTCCATGACCGCGGCACTAGACAGGGGTGAATGGTCAGCAGCACACCCCGGCCGCACTTTACCCCCGGGAAAGACCAGGTACCCATTTTACAGGAGGCTGGGTGGGCCCCAGGGCCGGTCTGGACTGGCGAAAAATCTCGTTCCCACCGGGATTCGATCCCGGACTGACCCGTAGTCAGTCACTAAATTGACTGAGCTACCCGGCCCACACATGTAGGACATAAGGGGGACAATGCATCTGAACGTTAGTAACATAATACAAATGCCATACAAGAAGAGGACTGAAATAGCCAAGAAAGAGATGACAATATCAACTGGAGATGTAGCAGGTTTCTTACCCTAACATGTGAAGGACATGAAGAGATACTTTTGATATATCTGATAATATTTTTTATTTTAAAAGTATGCACTATGTATGGATGATACACATAGATGTCTGTCTTGCATATATTGCAGGAAAGTGTTTAGCTCTTGTGCTTCACATGCAGGCTGTCCCAGACACCAGCTGTTCTAACTTAGGTGTCTGCTGGTTTCTCAGTCCCTCTACCCAGTGCCAGCATAATACCTCACAAATCACTTTTAATTAATGCAGTATCCTCATACTGTATATCATGAAGTATACAAACTAATTTCTTCTCTTCTTAAAAATCTGTTATAGCTGCTTCCTTGCCTCTTAGATCACATAGCCAAAGCAATATAGCAGTATTCTTGCATTCTTTACAGGGCCCCCCATTACAGACCCCTTGGGCATCAATATTGTTGTCACGACCATTCTGGGGTGTACTGCTTGCCTCACAAGGTCTAATGTGGGGAACCATCACATTATCAATGCAGCTGCCTGCCTATTTTAAAAGTGTTCACATGTTGGATATCAGGACAGTAAGTAATGATGCAGAGACTACTTGGAATTTGAATATTATTATAATCCAACTATACAGATATGGTTAAATAAGCACAAAAATATTTTTCAGTGGAATTACTTATGTCTTGTCATGGGCAGAAAAAGTTGTAATTTAGGTCATGTATTTTACATTCCTGCAGTATAATTATTTTGAAACACAGTGTGGTCATCTTCTCATTAACAAATCTACGTCTCTAACAAATAGTTGGACAGGATATGAGTCTTACTTTGTTCTCCTATTGCAGAATGGTTTTGTCTCTGGTATACCTGAGCTTTGCAAGTTTGCATTCAGTCTTGTCTTCTCTACTACAGTGGATTACATGCTGCGTAAGGAATATTTATCCATCACTGCAGTTCGCAAACTCTCAGTAGCCACAAGTTAGTACTCTACTGTATTTGTATTGGACAGTCTCAATCATTAATGTACCCATATATTGCTGTTGGTAAAAGAATGATTTACTACTTTTAATAAAGATTTCAAACAGTATGTCATCTTTTTTTTTGCAATCTTGAGTTTTTCCAGTTACAGGTTAAGTTTTATCTCAATTAACAGGACTGACATGTATATGTAAGTTCAGCAAAAATTATGTCATTACATACAAGACAAAACTTGGGATCAAAACACCCCTAACTTCTCAACAATTTAGGGCTTCACTAATTCTATGTTTTATCTCACATTTACTGCTTTACTTTTTACAGGACCCATTCTTTTGTATAGCATGTACTTTCACATGAATTCATAAAAGATTTATATCATTCCATCAGTTATCATATACCCACAGTTCCTTACTTTTAAATTTTGAATTATTTGTCTCGTTTTTATCTCATTGTGGTTCTTGGTATTTCATTTTTTTAATTGATATTTAATAGGCAATCAATATTTTGTGATTAGAAATTTTATAGATTTCAAATGTACTTAATAAAGAATGGGTATTTATCTTGCCTACTATGTTGCTTTATTGTTATTGTTGTTATCATCATCATCATCATAATCACCACTGCCATCACCATCATCATCATCACCACTACCATCATCCACTTTCCTTATTTCACAGCAGTTTGCCTTCTTCTTAAAGAATACAGGTCTCTCTGACCAAGCATTTTTTATTCACTGTTCAGCCAAAAACTTTCTATCTGTACAGCATGTTTCAAATATTACTGCTTTCTGCATTAGAATATATACAGCAGGGAGGAAATTAAGCAGTCTCAAACTTTTGTGTAATTTGTTTACGATAACACCTGTTGTGGATAGTATTAATTGTATTATATAGGCTGCTTACAGTTACAATGTTCTTACTAGCTCTTCCTTCTATTGTTGTTGTTGTTGTTGTTATCATCATCATCATTATGTTAATGTGTTTCTGTGTGGCAGGTGAATTCATTCCTGCAGCACTGCTTCTAGCACTTGCATTCCTCAGCACAGGAGGAAGCGTCACAGTTGCCACAGTGTTGCTCGCTCTGGCTTGTGCAGTAGGTGGAGCCAGTTCTTCTGGTACTCTGCCCAATGTTGTTGATCTAAGTCCCAACTTTGCAGGTAGGTCCATTGGAAAATGAAACTTAACCCTCTCCAGCCCAAATTAATTTTAGTGCACAGAAAAAATGAAACTGTTACAATTTATGTTTAAATAAGCTATTAGCATGGTAATTAGTGAAAGTTGAGCCCTTTAGCCACTTTTTTTTGCAAAATCAGCATTGCTCCATACAGTATCAGGAGGTAGTTTTTATAGCGGACAAACATAAAAAATCAGTAGTTACTGAAAATTATCTCTATTCTCCTGAAAAAAACTCAGTAATTAAATATTTTCACACGCACGCACAAACACATACAAAGCTAAAGAATATTTACTTGTTTTCACTGCCTTATAGTGAATTCCATACAACAATTTCTACCCTTTGTAAGGACCTCTTCTCATATTTCGTCCTTGCATGGGCTTTAATACACAGCATACGCCCTTTCCTGTTCTCAGTAGGCACTGGCCAGTGCCCAACACCATCACCCCTCAAGTAACCTGCCAACTGTGTTGCATTTCGTACTTTTTCTCCACAAGATGAAATGTAAGGCTATCACTTGCTGGCCAGCCCCTTTTCCTCGCAGTTGTCATCTTTGCCATAAAATACTAGCATACAGTGAAGCAGAGTACAATGTATAGTTTAAATCATCTGCCAGTGTCATTCCTGTAACGTTTATCCAAAACATATGTGGGATACTGTAGGATTGTTGAGAGAGAGAGAGACAACCATAGTATCACACATATATAACAATATTTATTAATGTCAAGAGTAGTCGTACAGTCTGGTCTATACCAGGGCGTGTAGCATGAAAAACCTGCCGGCTGAGAAGTGATTGGTCCGCTGGTTGGCGTCTCTGCGGTGTGATGTCGTGGAGAAGCATCTGGTCAGGCACAGGAGAAGGTGTACCGCTTGATGTATGGCTGGGCTTGACCTGAGAGCCAAGGTGAACCTCGGCAGCTAGTGGCCGGTTCAGTTGTTGGCCATTGGCTTCTCGCTGTATGCCGGGATGAGCCTGGTCCACGAGGCATCGTGGCCGGGCAGTCAGGCGTCGTGTCTCCTGTCTTGATGTAGTCTTGCAGAGCTTCCTTCTTTATGTGTCGTGGACAGTTACTCCTTTCCGAATGAACAGCTTTTCGCCGGTCAGATGGCTTTTTTTATACAGGTCACTGCTGGTCAGCCTGCTCTGCCATTGGCTGGTTGGCAGAGCTGATGGGCGTGGCTTCCAGAAGGTAGTTCCGCTTGTCGAGGGCCTTTTCTTTGTGGAAGTAGACAGAGAAGGAGGGAGTGAGAGAGTGGTTTGCTGTGGTGGTTAAGCTGCTGTTGACTAGGTCGGTGTGTTGTTTGGTGTATGGACAGAGGAAGGAGAGCTGCAATGTGGGTGTCCCCACACATAGTATAAAATGGCATACTTTTGTATAATATGAATGTGTTAACAGGAAGTGAAAGAAACATAGAAATAAGGCTTCAGACTTGCAGAAGGTACAATAAGATAAGCAGTCAGCATTATGGTTCATCCACACTCACCTCTAGGTAAAGGCACTTGAAAACAATTATATTTGAGGCTGTGCAGACACAAGTGATTTTTGCACGGTCATAAAGAAAAAAATCCAAACAACCCCATTTCAAAAGAAACAGTCATTGGGGAATCAGTAATAAAAGAAATAAAAGCCAATAAATAACTTAAACCATTGGTCAGTGAAGAAAGTAGAATTATGGCAGAATTTTGAGGACTTGGGATTGAATATGCCACCCTAAATTTATAGTAAAGTTTTATTCACTAAATTTAAATGTTAGGTCAGTTTCTTCTCAGACCTCTAGCTGCAAGCTGTAATCTGTCCCTCTACTTGTGGTATATACAACCAGTGCTATTTCTTTTCCAGGAACGCTCCTTGGTATTATTAAAACACTAACATTCATTCCTGGAGTGTTGTCTCCAATTGCAGTCAGCCTTCTAAACAGCAGATTTGTGAGTATAGTGATATGTCACTAGACAGTCAATTCTCTACTACCAACCAGGTGCTGCTCCATTATGATTAACAGTTTCTACCCATACTACAAAACAAGTACTTTTGCACTACCTCTGTCTGCATACAAAACTGGTTTCCTCTACAAACATGGTGAGGCTGCTATTGTATTACTAGCTGGTGTGTATGGAGGGAGTTCCTTGCAGATGTTAGGATGGTGGGAATTGAAGGTTGGGTGATGGCTGCAAAATACATAAACAGGGATATGGAGAACCATTTATATAGCAAGTGTAACAGTTGGATATAAAAGCATTTACATAGCCATATGACTGGCAACTGTAATGGCAAATCAGTAGTCATTGTCAGAGGCAGGTACAGAGGTGTCCATACGTGTATACTCTGTAAGAGAGGAAGATATCGAGCTGTCTATATATCCGGTAAGATAGACAGATATACACGAATCTATTAGTCAATACATAATTCTGGCCTAGAAATGTATATAGCTAGGATAATGAACTGGTATGGAGGGATCCATACAGCCATTGTAACACAAAGTTTTAGAGGTGGCTGTATCGAAGTAACATAATGCAGTCGGTGTGACTAAGTGGTTAAGTCACCCCTCAGGTTTCCATGGTTTTCTGGTTATCATGGTTATGATGAATCTTGTTTTCCATGGAAACCAGATGAAAATCTGAATCACAATCTCACCACCAGAAGGCTGTTGTCCAGGAAATTGAATAAACAATGTAAAACGATGAGCAAGTAAACTGTCACACCTAGGGCACCATAGTTCTGGTCTGTGATTGAGTCATAAGTCAGTTTTCATGGTACTAGTTTTGCATGTATGTGATAGAGCTTGATTAGTGTGTAACATCACAGCCTGGAAAATCATCATGAATCAAGAGAAGGGAGGTCAGTATACAAGAATTATTTCACCTCAGCATATGACAGGGACAGTTCTACCACCTGCAAGTCAGATGCAGAGACATAAGTATACAGAATAAAACACATATTTATCCAGCTGTCTACATATCTGCTAAAACAGGGACAGAAGATGGCTTCTATACACTCAGTGTAACTGGAAGTCACATATAATGACAGCCATGTAAGTGAGCATGTAGATGGAATATATTACCTGTAGTCATGGACACCTTGCTAGATGCTCAGGCGGCACTTGGGTAGGAGCACGAATACAGGAAAGCATGGACAGATGCCTAGCTAAACATCTAAACAGGTGTTTATCTAGACATCCTGAACCGATGCCTGTACAAGAGCTCACGTAGAGCTTTATTTCCCAGTTTGTACATAGACAGTCTGGCTACATGCCTAGATAGATGCCTGGCCCCATGCATGAATAAACATGAGGCTAGATGCTGAGATATGACATCCTGCTAGTCGCCAAATTGGACACCTGAAAAGAGCCCATTTAGGCACCTGGATTCACAATGGTATACACATCTAACTTGGTGCATCCAGATGCCGAACTCCAAAACTTCCTAAACACCTCTCTGGCCGAGGTAACCATCTGGTATCTCAGCTAGATGCCCATCCTTCAAGGCTAGACAAGGTAGGCTGGCTAGGCTACTTGCTTGGCTTGCCAGGCTAGAAGTTCAACATGCCCAGCTAGGCTTCTGGCAGGCTGAGCTGGCCAGTGTAGACTCCCAACTGGCCTAGCTGTACATACAGGTAGAATCCTGGCTAGTGACCTTGGTGGCCTAGCTGGAAGTAGTGTTCACCTTGCTACATGCCAGTCTGGCCTAGCTAGACACTGTTGTGGCATCTGTACAGCTAGTATAAGAGGCACTTATGGAGATTACCTCATTAGCTTGTGTAACACCCATACAACATGCACACAAGATCTGCAGAGTACATATAATATAGATGTGGAGGCAACCAAACAAGCATTAGAATAGGCAGTTATGCAAACAATCATAGAACAAGAATAGCATGTGTGCATGTTGTAATAAGGCAATAAGAATAGGCAGTTACGAAAGTAGTTATATACCCTATACTAAACATATGCGTTCATCTAAACATCCAGTGAAAAACGAATGCATGGAAACATCTATGTAGCTACCAGCCCAGGCAGATACAAAGGAATCTGCATTGTCTACATGGCAGACGTTTATGAAGGCATGCATATAAGTAGTATTTTGAGACAGGTCACAGCCAGTAAAATAGGTATGTGTGTGTCTGTGTGTGTGTATCTATATAGGCAATACAACGACACTCATGTATGCATACATCAGCATGTATAGCCTTTATAAAGCCAGCTAAAATCAAGACTAGGTTAGTTAAAAACAAGAAATATGTAACTCATGCAGCATTAACAAAAGTAAACCCTTGAAGATTACAGCTATGTTGTGAATAGAAATGTACAGTGAAATTTACATATGATGTTCATCAATGTGATGCATTTCCTCAATTAACGTACAATTTCAACAACACAGCATTATTTATCTTCCTGTTAAATTTACTCTCTGTTAGATTTTACTCAGTGTACTCCTAGTGTTCAAATGCCAATGCAAACAAATTTGTTCTTTCTGCATTTTCCATTGCAGGGCCCTTTTGATTGCTGGTACTATGTGTTTATTACCTCAGCTGCCATATACATACTCTGTGGTACTGTGTTTATGCTGTTGGGCTCTGGAGAGCTGCAACCTTGGAATCAGCCACAGTTTAAGGAACTACCAGTTACTGAGAATTCTTCACAGCCACACAGAGTGTCATAACATTTGCTATTGCAAGGATAAAATCAGTCATGTGAGGCAACTATTTGATTAGCAACCACAATTCTCATGTAAAGTTCTTCAGTCTATAAGCATTACATGATCAGCTCATTACATCACATACTTGGTAATAGTTGTAACAAGGTTTCATTTCTAAGAAGGAACAAATATCAAACACACCTAACATTTCACCATAAGCAATGTGTTACACCACATCATTTCCCAGGATTTCTTACATGAGCACTGAAATTGTAAGAATTTTTTTTAGCCTATAAACAGTACAGGTGGTATTTACACTTCTCAAGACCAAGATCAGACTTCAACAAAACAGAAGAACTACAATAATTAGATTCAATCTTCATGGGGCTCATCTGTGTTAGAGACAGTCACTAACTAATGTTTTACGTCTGAATTCACTCCACGTTTCTGAAGGTACAATGTTGAGGTTAAGACTCATTTTTTCTACAAAGAAAGGACTAAATTGTACTTACCATACAGTATTTTATAACATATTGTACTACTATAATTTTAAAAATGCATTTTTTTTTGTTACCCTTAGTTTGATACATTATTTACTTTCCTCTGTCCTGTTGTTGCAGTTCCTGTAAAACATATTAATGGAGAAGGTTAGGAAAGTAAACCAGAACTGTCACAATTTTTCAAACCATGTAACCTTAAACATGTAATATACAATTTTACATAACTAATCAGCTTTTATCGCACCAATGTGAGAATAAAATTTTTTGCCTTTTATTTGTCAACCTAAGTGCAGTTATCAGCAACAGCATAATATAAAACACAATTATGGCAAAATAAGTCAACAATACAAACTTAAGTTCAACAGCACAAAAGTCCAAACAATCTACATTTACTGGTAAGACTGCCAAATGTCCTCTTTTCCTTGGACATGGCCTCTTTTCAAATGAAAAATTGCCATTTGAGCAGGTTTTTTAAGTTTGTAGAAATGTCCAGATTTTGAGCAGGTTTTTTAAGTTTGTAGAGATGTCCAGGTTTTTTACTACTGACTATTCATTTTCTCATAAGAACTTGGATGTAAGTGCCACTCTAGAAGCTCTTCACTGTCAGCCACAGCATAATTTTCAGCGATACCTAACTCCAGTAACAAACTTTGTAAGTATAACACTGATCTTCAACTCACAAATACAAACTAATTCATAGCAATTAACAAGCTCAATCCTCCCATGTAAAGTGAATGATATGGCTCTTACAGCCTTCCTTCCCAACCCACACAAACATGTACAACTTGAGTAATTAACATATGACCAAGATGCTGTCCATTTTAATGGTGAATGATGCAACAGCCCGCTAAACAGAATAACATATCCTAAGAAAACTGAACAACAAATTTTCAGGCCAAAACACATCATTCCAGTAATTGTGTTCTGTCTAAACACACTTGTGACCTACCCCTCACAACTAGGATGAAAAGGATACCCATGTGACAGCTGGACATATCAGGCAAACCCCTCAAGTCCCATTCCCTCCTGAGAGGAAGTGAGCAGTATCAGGGTTATTTTACAAATCTAAACCAGTCATTTAATGCAACGTCTGTGAGTTGCGAAGGCCAAAACTGAAAAAAACAGAAATAAGAGAATGTACCATGTAGAACTTAAAAAATGTGAGTTTTGAGTTCAGAGAAGCCAAAACGTGCACAAGGGAAAAGGGTCACTATACACTGGAGGGTGTCAACACAACAAATTCAATAGCAAACAGAAAGGGTACAAAACAAAATTCAACCTACAATGATGTAACATGATAAACTCATAAGAAACATAAAGAACTCACAATAGCATCCCCCCCCCCCAACCACAGTAAATCTGTAAGACCCTCGCACATACATCAGGTACACACATTCGAGGAATACATATTTCGTCTATCAGATGAAGCCCACCCGTACAATCATGTTTATGTTTGCTCTACAGACAAAAGCACGAGGACAGCAGGCTGGCAAGCATTACATCAGAATGCCTTACCCCACAATTAAACCTCACTCAGCATTCAAATAATCCACAATTACCAGAAACCTCAACTGAAATCACAACAACAAAAGCATACAGACATGGATGTGGCATGTTGCCAGTCCCAAAATGCTCACAAGAGGCCATAAGATTACCAACACACCTGCAATCTAGCAACACAGATAGGTGCTATTTTATGAAGACCAAACAACTCATGCAGTTATTAGGCATGTGAGCTTCATAAGCCAACTCTGTGAGGATAGCACAATGGTGCATCAAGCCACAGAGGTCTACTGCACAAGTGAGGGCTTGATACACACCTAAACTTAAGTTACAAGGGTAGGCGCTTCAACAAACTCAACACAGCCCCCTACCTCCACAGTCGTTCTGGGACCATGCTTGTCATATCAGACTTAAGCTTCCAAGGTTTGTCCTCCCACAAGCCATCACACACGCAGCCCTTGCACCTAACACATTGAAACAAAAATGGTAGAATAGGAGATGTACAACACAGCAAAATTTAATAACCAGATATAATACATGTTTTCCCTTCTGTGTTACTCCTTGCAGCACTTGTCCAATGACATCCACTTAGTATGCAGATTCTTCCCAATATCCCTGGCTCAAAGGAATTGTCAAAAAATGGCAATACCCACATGACAGGAAGGATACTAATATACCCACAGTCTAACTGTGCAGCATGCGGAACATGAATCATAAGGTTGATAATTCACACAACCAACTGGAACAGCACAATAGGGTAAACACACATGAAACCTGAACATGACAGCAGAGCATTCTCAGCCCTCAAAAAGGACTGTCAGCCCCAGAACTATCTGACACAAGTACATATATGGCCAATACAGGTTTTGTCTACCTTGCAAAAACCCAACCACACACTCACATTAAGTGTACTGTGCCCATGCAGGCCAGAAGCAGGACGACAGCAGACAGGAATCTAACACAACTCAACTTATGATGCTCTAACCCACAATCAAACCTTCCGTAGCATTCAAGTGTTCTGCAACATCTAACATAAACCTGTAGTCAAATGGGAACAACAGGACATAAAGACTTGCAGGTTGCAGGCTGCAAGGTCCACCCAGCTTCAGGAAGGCCACAGGATTACCTCCACACCTGTGATCAAGAGACCCAGATAGGCATTACTGTATGAGACCCAGACAACTCATGCAAAGAGTACGCATGTGAGCTTTGTAGGCCACCATTGTCAGGATAGCACAATGGCGCACATCGCACAAATGTACCTCAGAAGGCTTCTGATTCATGCCACAGTGGCCTACTGCACAAGAGAGGGCTCGATACACAACTAAATTCAAGTCAACAGGACAGGCACTTCAATAACCTAAACAGCCCCTTTACACCATCCACCTCCAAATCATACTAGGACATTGATCCTTTTAAACATAAACATGCAAGGCTAGTCCTCTAAAACACACCCAGGCACACATGTTTTACATCTAACACAAGGAAACACAACTGCTAGAAAGGGGATGCAATGCGCAAGACAGACAACTTGACAAACCAGGTGACATGCATGTGTTTGTCTTCTGTGATACCCAGTACAGCCACTTGCTGATGCCATCCATTTGCTCCACTAATTCTTTCCCATTTCTACAGCTTTTCATGTATATGCTAGCTGGAAAAATTAGGGAACCATATGAAATGCATGTGTTTGCCTTCTGCATGCTCCCTGAAGCACCTGTCTGGTGAAATCCATTTGCTATACTAATTCTTCCTCCATCTCCACAGCTTATCAGGGTTATCAACATGAACACCTAATTATGACAGAACAATAAAGTGAGAAATCAGCCCTCCTCTCCAGAGGAAATTTGCACAATGTGCAACATCACAAACCAAACAGCCTGAACATAATGAAAGATGAGTCATTCCCCATCTTATGGTGGATTAGGAAAAGGGGAGAACCTATTCAGATGAGTCCATTAGGTTACCTGTCTCCTACATATCTCTACATGTGTAACATCACCACATGCATAGGAGATGTCACACAGATGGAGATATGATAATCTAAATGTAATAGTTTTCCATACATGGTTCAACAATGCAGCTGAAATTTTTACATTTTTGAAGTTAAATTTATTCCAGCTACATGTGACACATTACTTTTAGTACTTCTAACAAGACACATGGCATGAATTGAGTGATAATACATCAAACCAACTTAAACGTTATGATAAGCGTAGAATTATTCAGGCTTTAGGACATGCCTGGATTACAAACATTGCTAACTACACATCAACATTTCCACTGACAGACTACTCACAGGTGGCTGAAACTTATTCTCAAGCAGTGAGTGAGGAACAACAAGAAAAATATTACCTAATTCACTTCACTATCAATAAAAGTAGGCTTGCTGACCAATCTCCATACCAAGTCATAATGCAATCTGGCAATACACAACAGATTCTAACCAAACATTTTTCTGTTTAAATTCCCTAGCAGCATAGATGTATACTGCTCAATAGTTTAAGTACATCAAAATACTGTGTAAATAGGACACATTAAAATTGGCTATGATATTACAAAGATGAGTCTTAAGCTTGTCATGATTTTACCATACCACTTTCCAATGAAATGACTTAGAAGACAAATGAGTATTTTGCTTGCTGCACAAAATAAGCATAAAAAACTTCATAGTAAAAAATGTAAAGCAGGCATGCAGAATATGATACAAGTTCACATATGGCCAAAAATAAAAGCCAAATCAGCCCATGGAAGCTGTGGTCAAGTTTGCAGTCAATTTTCCTATATCACAAGGAAGCCTGTGTTTCTCAAAGATTTCTAAACAAAAACTACATGACTGTGCCACTCAACACTTGCCTGAATCACATCCAGCTGACCCCCTGAGCTTACACAAAAACACAGCCAACTGTGCATATGGCAACAATCTCCAGCAGTAACTTGCAAACAAGATAGTCAAGTCTTCCAAACTTAACTACTTGACTTAAATAAATCCCATTAATATTAATGTCATTTAGAATAGGTGCCACTAATCAAAAACTTCCTATCACAGCTTTCTGGTGGCATGGCCAAATTAAACAGCCAACCTATCAGGTCATCTTAACTAATTAGGTCTACCCCACCTTAGCACTTATTACATCTCCTACCTGAATTAGTAACAATACAGTACTCAACTCACCTTGACTGCACCCTCAAAACACGTTTTCTTAACTAATTACACACATCACTTCTCTACCTTACCTCTGAATGACTCACCAATTTACCTGCCTATGCTCTTCCCAATAAGTGATGCCATATCCCTAATACATGGTGACAGATATCCAGAAAATCAAAGTACTGTAACCACTAAGAGACTCTGTTGAGTGACACAGCTGCTTAGAATTCATCTAACGGTGGAAGGAGACCAAAAACTACTCCTTGGTTCATAAAAATCCCTCTCTAAACACACAGATTCTGTCACATGACAACCATGACTGTTGCTCAAAATGTTACTGAAAGACAAGGAAGAGGCAAAGTTGTCTCTGTCCTTGCTATGAAGGCATACAGGAGGAACAGAAGTACAGCTCCAATCATACCAAACTTCGGCACTCGATGGAAGTGACTGGTCAACTTCATGCTCCGGCTACTTTACCCCCAGAAAATAACCCCGAACCCCCGTGTCCATTAAATGGGAGAGTGGGTGTGCCCAGAGCCGATGTGGACGTTTATAATAAAATACTTAAACACACACAAACATGAAATAAACTACAGACGTAACAACCTAGTCTCACCTGACAATCATACACGCAGCCATGCCCTATTCCATTACTTCAAACCATATACTTTTTTTTTCTCAAAAGACATATGCTTTATTTTTCTCGTAGCAGCTGCAGAAGATTACACTACAAAAAGCATACGGCGGTCACTCACACGAGTTCGTATATTACACAGTTACGTTACCATGTCACTGCAAACTTACCTGAAAAAAAAAACGAAAATCCTCGTTCTTTATTACAGCTCTACATGACAATGCGGTGCACACGCTGTTTTATCATGTTACACATACACACACATATTACACGTCCCCATTCTTTTATAGCTTCAATATCAAAATCATACGTTACGTTTCAATACTCTCACGTCGAGTTCAAAATCCCTATACCACAGATTACCTCACATGACATGCTCGTAGTCACAGACATTGTAGTGAAATGACTGTGGTAGTGACGTCTGCCGTTGTCGATATTACACGATCCGTTTGGTTTAAACCACGCAAGCATGAAATAGACTGAAAGGCACTGGTGCACATACACAGTGTCCCCATTCGTAACATCTAAAGTAACAAAGCCATGAATCTCATTTTATCCTCCCATTCAAGGCACGAGACATTAACGATACAAGCGATAACGGTCACATGCGCTGCTGACTATACTTATTCTAAATTGAAACTCTTTGGCATTATCTATATTACCTTTGTTAGTTGGTTGGATCTGTATTAACCGGTAATATTTTTCAGGGTACAGTCCTATAACACTAACGTTTCAATTGTCAAAGCCATGCCAAGTTGGTTAGTCTTCACCCAAATAACATTTACCAAGAAGATGGCTACTTCCCAAGCAACTCTCGGAATCAGTCTCCAAGGATAAAGGACTCCAATACCTGTGTCATACCAATGTCACCATATACATCGACCCATTTCCACACCCCAAACATGGGCCATAAAAAAAGATCCCTTCACAAGATTACCATCACATATCTCCACCTACATAATCCCATTGTTGACCCTTAAAAAAGCTGTTCTCATGCTCATTGCTCAAATCTGTCAACCTGTTGTCCTTGGGAATTTCCTCCCACTGGCGCATTACAGCTCTCCATCTTTAAAAGGACAACAGTTATAAGCATTTTTGGGAATCAGAATGAGGGATAATGCCAGGCAAACTTAAAATTTTATATATGTCCCTTCCTAACGAAGCGTGAAAAATATTACAATACGTACAGGTATGAAAATTTTTAACCTAAACTGTGTTGGTTTGACATTGAATGAGCCCCATGCTGTTACAGTATTTAGTATTTAGCAGCATGTGGTGGGAAATAATGATCTCTTGTTTTCATTTCATACTACATCACAGTAGCATATCTTACATAAGGTAACAAAAACTATGGGGGACAAAGCCAACTACAAATCTAGAATAACAGGGTCACAACTTAAAAGGTTTTATAGCACCACTTGGCATCCAAGCTTGTTTTAACACAGTGTAACTACTTAGAATAGTTCTTCTCTTTTCTGCTCAATGTAAATTACATAATTAATTAGAATACTTCAATTTATCAAAACTCCAAACAACAGCAACATAAATATTTATTTCTTTTTGTATTGTTTTCTGGTCCTATTGTTATAGGGGCATAAAATAAGGAAACTTGTTTTTAAAATAACTTCAATACCTTTTTAACACTATCCATATTTACTCTATGTGTAACAAAATATGATGACTGGAGACATCAAATTATAATTGGGCTGTAGCATATGGGCAATGTATTTGGAAAGACTGGGTGTGTATTGACAATGAAATACAAGCTGACACTTGTGGTCTTGATACAGGACGGGGCATAACTTCCATGCAGTATTTCTTTATTTATTAAATCCTCATGATAAACATATAATATCTATTATAACATACCATATTTAAATATTTTATAATTAAATAAATATATATACATTTTTGTCAACTATCCCATAAATTATACTGCCTCTCTGCTTTTAATTAACAAAATGTCTTCAAACATGTATCAGCAATTACTCAAAGTTTTATGACATTGCTTGGCATAAGACATTCATTTGACAGTCATGCTCCAGCAGTATTATAATTGTTCAACATTCCGTTATTGTCTACAATGCCTCCGAAGAGTCTCTGTCCACTTCATGTATTTTGACAAGATCAACATTAGTAATGCTTAAGATTAACAATAATTTTCTCAGTGTGTCAGTGAATGTGGAAGATTACACACTTATTCAGCACTCTCACCAAATGCTTCCATACAGATGATGTCTTTATACTTCCTGCAACCCATATTTCATTTTATAATGTGACCATATATACACACACTGCTGACTTATGGGTAAATGTACATTGCCAATCACTGCTTTTCTAAATACTATAATAACTTTCATTTTGTATTATTCTAACACAGCAGCTCTCTCAGGTCATTTAAAATTTACCTAGGTACACAAGCAAAACTGCTTTTTTTCTGACAAGAAATATTTTAAAGCAATAAAGGACTAAACAAAATATTTCATGTAGGTAAGTTATGAGGTTCAGGATCTTACATACATAAAGGTAATTCAACACATGCTGTGGCTTTGAATTTTGACTTCACATTCTTCTTGTGACCAACATATCTCAGACCAACCATACAAATGTGCTACTTGTTATTTTCATATTTAAAATTTCGGTTACTTTCTTGGTTCATTACTAAGTAAAAAATATTTAAACTAAAGAATAATTACTTTATACATTTCTTATTAGCTTTTGATTATCATCTGTGAATTAAGCAGTATTTAGCCATTCATTTATTTCTATTGCTTCTTTTATAGTCTGAAAGAACATATTTGAACAAACTACAGAAAATTTTAAGACACACCTACATTTAAAAAATTTAACAAGTATTATATACTTCATAACACATAAAATCTAAATGCTGTATTGGAATGCTATGTTACCTTCTGCCAGTACATAAGTATTAATGCAACATTTTTTAAAATTATGTGCCATGTTAACTCTAGTGTTAAGCCTAAAATAAAAATACAAAGTCAGTTACTGTCCACATTTGCAGCTGGTCTGTGCCTTTCCTTATGTTCTATCTTCAAGACTCAATATTATATACACCTATCAAGGTTTACATAATTTTTTCAATAATGATGTTCATTTTTTTATATGCCTGTCAGTTTTTAAAAACTGGACAAACATGTGTATTACAGTTCACATAGGAAATGTGCTTAAAAAGTATGACTACCCTACTGTAAAGTGCATAAGTGAGCAAACAGAGTGTGCTGGCTGTGCCCAGAAACACCCTAACGTTTCATTTGTTATTGTACAAAGGTTCAGTTAAAGTTTAGTTCTTTAGTCTGTTCAGTGAATAAAAATAATGTCCTTTATGACTGAGTACTCAGTAAAATGTTTGCCTTTTAAAAAAGTAAAAAATAAAATCCCCTTGGCGCGCGCATGCACACACACACACACACGCACGCACGCACACACACACACACACACACAGAGAACTAACTTCCTTCACATGATGTAATTTGAATACCATCTTCACATTTCTGCATCAAGAGTAACAATGTAATGTGCTGAATCAAAAGTTAGTGTATAACATCTGGTTACAATATCAGAAGAAAGAACTTACTTAAAATGTGTGGCACTTTGATACTGCAATGTATTACATGGCCACTAATTTTATAAATTATATGATCATGCACAACAAAATATAATGAAGAATGATGATCTTAATTGTGTTAGAATGGAATAACATATGAAAGTTTATCAGCACATATTTTTATACCTGAAGTCTTAACTCTGTCCAGTGCCTAGCTGAAAGTTGAGGAAACTTTTGTTATGTACTTTGGTAATCACAAACTGACCTTTCTTACTAGCTCATGGATAATGTGTTTTCTTTTACAGCATACTAAAGATGACAGAAACATTTACCTGTAACACGGCACGAGTGTAGAATTTCTACATGCATTTACCACAATCTCTACACCCTACCTACAAACACTTTTTCCCGCAAATACTGCAACACCACATACACATGATAGTGTCATGTTATACAAGAATTTCTCTAAGGGCCACTCCCACAATGCTGTACAAAACACAATACTTTTAGTAATCAGTACTGAGACAGAGTACAACAACGACAGAATGTCTGTGGTGGGACGAACATTCAACAAAGAATAAGGTTGAGAGAGAAATATTGCAAGGTTTGCTCTATCTGAAAATGTCTATTCTGATGCTAAACTAGAAGCTTGATTATGTCAATGCCAATAACATTTTAAATGCATTTTAGAGACGGTGACAACTACCACAAAAAATTAAATATAACTCCCAAATGGACACATAATTTCACTGTTAATAGAAGTAAATTCTTTGATCAAACAGCGTCATTGCTTTAAAAAATGGGGCTATGGTTTAATTTGTCAAAATGTTAGTAAAAAAACAAGCATTTAAACAATACACTTACTTATGCTATAACAGTGCAAATTTATGTGAACAGTATATGACATGTTTAATGTTCCACTTTACAGATTACCAAAGATGAGAGGATGTAAGTATTAATATAGATAAGATTATCAGTGTGTTCTATTTTCCCAAACACCTTATCAGATTTGCTGTTACAACTTATACAAAACACTGCATAAATAAACACATCAGTTTTTAATATACTAAACAATAATTCTGTTTTTCCTGTCCTCTTCTACCTGAATTTTTCCTATACTGCCTGACCCATCATCATATTTAAAAAAAATTTTAGCTCATGACACTAAAGCAAAAATGAAACTATTTTATGGGTAAAACTAATGAAACTATTTTATGGGCAAAACTAATCACATACAACCCACAAGCAGCAAAATATATGTTGATTCTTTTCCTGAAGGAAATATAGAGAGTCAACATGATCTACACTGTGTTAAAGTCACAAATAAGAGCTACATACTCTATCTTAAACATGAACTGCATCACTGCATAGTATGTGCATTATACAATATTTAAGTACTAAAGTGTGTATGTGTGTGTGTGTGTGTGTACATAAACACACACATACACACACACACATGTTTTTAGCATTGTATTTAGTAAATACCCTGCATTTTATCAATGATAATTGCAGTACAACACCTATGAATACACACAGTACATATTAGAATAGGTAATTTGCAAGAACTGGAAACAGTGCTATCTCCCAAGGTAAGTAACTAATTTCCATATGTACGTACAAATGTCAAAGAATTATATTTACTGTTGGAAATACGCAATAATTGTATTGCAGTTAATGGCATTCTCCATTCAAACTGAGATGAAATTGAAAAGAAAGAATATTCCAACTAAATCACTCTTTCTTAACACATTTAAGTCTACACATTGCATTGCCATTCATGTAATGGAAATAATGCTTATTCAAAGGCTACTGTATAAGTACAGTGTGGCTCAACAGTTCATGACAAATCAATCATTGCATAATTTCTTGTTTTCCATCCCTATGACTGCAAGGCATACTGCACATTCATATCCTGCCTTAATTGACTGGAATGCAGATCATTCCTATGTAGCACCATGTCACGTTCAGACTGTCAATTATTTCTTTGACCTCTCTGGCTCTGCCATTTTACTAGTAATTGTCTCACAAATGGCATGATATTATAAAAAAAGTATTCAGCACAAAATGTGTTTCAATTTTCTCCACAATGTCTTTTTGAACCTTTTTCCAAGCTGTAATGAACTCAGTATGATACTACATATTTATACAGGTCTTCGGGTAAAGTACTTGCTATTTTTGTCAAATTTTTAACTAAAAACAACAAATTTTAATAAACACTCCGAATATAAAGTTTCACAAAAATCTGTCCACTGGGAGCCAAGGTTTTCCACGCAGGCTGAGAGAGGGGCAGACTTGAAAAAGCTAATAGCCAATTTTTGCTGGTTTGCTAATGCACGTACAAGGAATGCTCCTCTTACCATCTGAAGAGTATCTATGCAAAAAGCTGCAGGTTTGCCAAAAACATGTGAAAACCATCAGTTAAGGGGCTAGAAGAAAAACTGGCCATGCAAATTAATAAATACATTAATGAAATACATTTAAATAAAAGGTTTAACATAAATGTGAACTGAAGAATGTACACATTAGATAATAACTTGAAGGCACAGAAAATATCAATGGTAAATTTAGTCTAGAAGTCAGGATATGTAAAAATGTAAATGTACAACATGGCAGTACCGACACTAATTTCCTTATTACAGTACATGAGCCAAAGTGAAGTTCGGTGACTTGAAGTGAAATGGTAAGTCTGTCTACTTCCCTGGTCCGCTGCACTCAAAACCGTACCATGTTGTGATATACTATCTATAGAAGGCATACAGTTCATTCCACGCAAACCATCAGAGCAATTTCTTTTGTACAATGCCTTCAGTTTTAATGGCACTAATGGGTAACATAATAAGATATCAATTGTATCTTATATAAACATATCGGAAAGTAGTTGCCAAGAAAGCCGTAACTGTTGTAAGGAACACATTCAATTTAAGAAGTGGTAATTAAAGACTGTATTCATTTTGGTTATGGTGTAGTTACACAACAAATATTGCACTGCTGTTATGATACGATATTTTAGTATTAGCTTAATTTTCCTGTTTATCTCTCTTCTGATTCCTTGAGGAATGGCAAAAGTATAACTCTTGCACTAATCTACAACTTACATCATGGAGTACTGCAGAAGTGGGAAAAGCAATTGAAACTGTTCTTTCTTGGTTTATGTTTCAGTTTGGGGCTCAGCATTGTTTGTGGGACTTTTCCCATACTTCTCAGTGCTGCTTCATCACACATCTTTATTATAATATGTGATTATAGGATTCTTGTGAGAGGAAGAGAATACAATCAGTTTGCCTTACAGTAGTTTAACAATCACTAATGTATGTAGACGTAATACTGGTCAGCAGCAATCAGAAACAGATCTCATAAAATTCATCTATGAGAAAACTTTTTATTTAGTGATATGCACAATTTATATATCATATTAATTACATATGATAACTGTTCAGAAATTTAGTACTGTAACTTTCCATTTATAGCTTCAGTACCCAAAGATATGACCATTCCTGAAATGCCACTACACCAGTATGAGCTAGCTCTAGAATCTTTCTCTTTTAATTAACATCAATTTTATATGATGTAGTATATATATATATATATACATACATACATACATACATACATACAATACATAGTACTAGTGCATCGTGCTGCCTGTGGTATTTTCTGTTCAGAGTATGCATATCATATTTTCTCTGAATGAAACAAATTAAAAATGAGAACTATACCAGAAAGTAAGAGAGATGCTTCCTTTATCTTAAATAAAGTGTTAGGGTCATGAACATCTTTCTAGCCACTGAAACTGTAACTGGTTTAGATAACCTAGAGTAAAACATTTATCTAATTAGTTCCACATCCTTTGGCACTGTTTCTGGATGAACAATGCTAGGAATTGCACTTTAGTTTACTTGCAGTGGAACCCACTGATGCAGGACATAGTAGAATTAAATATTTCCCGTTATGCTTAACATACACAGTCCATAATGGGAATTTAACTACATAAAAAATGATGAAACAGGTAAGAGTGATGGCAACTAACCCCAATACCCTCCACCCTTCAAAAGCCAACAAGCTCTGAATGTGGGAAACACAAAGTAATTATTTATAGACATTTAAATGTCATTATTTATGTTTACTTATTTGCACCTTATTGAATGACTAATAATTCAGATCATACAGTGCTGAAATCTAACTTTCTATGCCAAGTCTACTGTACTTTGCACCATTCAGTCATTAGCTAGAGAACAAATGGCCTCCTGACACTCAAATGAAAGCAGCATGTAACAAACACAAAGGCTTACCATCTAGTCACAGACCAAGGGCAAGAGGGCGCATGTGCGTGCATGCGCGCACACACACACACACACATATTGCTGTTTCAATAATTCAGCATATTAATAGTGTCTGTTTATTTTGTGCATGATATCGAAGATTAAACAATAATATTCAGTTGATCCAGCACACATGCATTAAGAAAACTCTTGTTTCCTTCTTACATTTACATAGAAGATTATCATGTTAAGCATTTAAATAATTCACTTATCTATAAAGAGGGATAAAAACTGGCAGAAACTTTACAATCAACTGAATAATGGAACTTGTTTCAGTACTTCTATAGACAACAGTACCAAATGAGTAACAATAATAATACGTTTCTAGACATATCCAAGATAGCTATCATGTGGTTGACATTATGGGGAGCAATAGCTATATGGAGAACTGGAGATGACTTGAAGTAGAAGGCAATGGAGAATGTAGCATTCTGAAAATGGGCTCATGAGGTCTTCAAGAAGCTTGTTCACTATGTTGTAACTGACAGGTCTTCTAGTTCTGACACATTCTATGTACAGAAGGCTGATTTATTTATTTTTGTCACCCCACAGAAATGCCCACTGAGGCTTTAGCTCCTCTGGGATGTGATTCCCAACTCCAAAGTACACATACTGTACACATTTCAAGTACCTCTTTACAATTCTCCAAAATACCATAACCCTTTCTAGAAGTAATTTTTTTTTGGTTATAGAATTACATATCAGGTAAAGTTTTGAAAAACACATACACACACACACACACACACACACACACACACACACACAAAGGTACATTATTCACTCTGCCATCCATTATCAGTATGCAAAATGGATTTATTTCAATAATACATAAATTTGTTTTTTACTCAGTCAACAAAATTAAAATGTTATCCATGTCATAACTCTATCTCCATCTTTTACATAATCTTAGACAATGAGTCACTAAATCATCAATTAAGATGCTGCAGTTTAATTTTGTAGTGAGAATAAAAAACAGTTTTTCAAATTCATTTTTTCCATCTCTGGAAATGTGGGGCCCTGTGCTAATGCATGAACTCTATTCCCTATCAGACTGGCCCTTGGGTCCTGACTGTGTGAATACTTTCCTACATTAAAATAGGGGAAAATGTTCAAGACTTCTGCTCATCAGAAAACATTAAATGTACCGAGAGCTTTTATTGGGGTCACTCGTTAGCTAATTTGTGTGTTAAAAAGCCACTGCATGTTTGAACAGAATAATCACTGATAAGCATTAAGGTTTAATATGCTCGTGTTGCATAATAGATTTATATTTCTTATTAGGCTAACAGCAATCCTCACCAACTGTTTTCTTGTCTAGTGTGCAATTTAGGCAGATTCATGAAAGGGAATAGTAATTCTCAAGTTTTGTAGAAAACATAAAAGAAAAAATGATGGCTACACAGAATGTAAGTGTCTGTTAAGATGAATACTATTTTCTTATGACCTACACACACAGTAGATAATTCATTTTATTTCTAATTTCATCATAATCATAACAAGTGTATAGTGAATGCAAAAAATTCTCTCAATATGTGTTACAAATAAATGCAATTCAGTTGTAACATGTAATATCGCAGTAGGTGTAGACTAGAGGAACAATCTCAATAATGCTACAAATACATAATAAAAAATGTGTGCAGCAAGCTAATATATTAAACTTATTACTCCAACACCATGACAGAATGAAAGAAGAGCGCACTGAAATGTATTCAACATTGATCATCCTCAATAGAGAGTGACAGAAGATAGAATAGCTTGTATGGCATAAAGTCGGAAGACAATTAAAACTAAATGGCAATAACTAAATGAATCACAGACACGAATCCCACATAATTAATGAAAACTTCATACAATTAACTGGAGAGACATTTTTATAGCAATCATCTATAAATCACATTCTGTGTTGTTCATTTGTGTAGAATTAAACAGTTTACTGTGAATACTGTAAAATTTGGGCACACATACTATCTGAATAACAATACATTACAGTCTGTCAACTAATCAGCTGCCAGGAAGGTGAGAATTGCTGCTGCATCTTACATAAAGCATTCACTTTCTTGTCGGCACAGCGTAGTAGAGCCTTCTACACAACTGTATCCCTGAGACTGTGAATCCAGTCAATTTAAAGAAGCCTACTGCGTAGTTATAACACAATGTATGTGCAACTTCTTCCAAAATAAGCTGTGTGACATAAAATACATTCCTTACTGAACATTACAATAATGGACCTAACATAGCATAAAAACTGAATTATAAAACGCTCACTCAGTTTACAACATTTCTAGTTATAAATGATGGGAATGAGGAAGAAACATTCATGCCAATGATGAACAGATGAACATGAAATGACGGTAACTCTTAATCTCACTAAGTGGGCTTGCTAGCAGCACACATGGTGACATACTAGAAGCTGGGGTTATTTCTCAATACCTTACACATGTACATAACAAATATATGGAGCTGGATACGTCACAAATAAACACAAACAACGGAGCAAGATTTCTTAGTGAGCTAAAGCAACTGAAAAGTAACTGCAACTGTTTTCAAAGCTTCAGAAATTAAAGATTTCTGAATATTAATAATATATGAACAAGGTGATGTCAATACTATAAAAAACTGTTACAGATATTAATCAGTATTAATAATGATAAATATTACAATCTAGTGGTCACATGTAAATATGTTAGCAGCATGACTTGCTACATCATATGGCTGCTAAGAATGGTGCATGAAACATGAAACAACGAAAAAACCACACAAAACAAGTAATATCATGATTGGAATATAAATGAACAATTTAAACACCACTCATTTGTTTAAAAACGTCTTTTTCCATTCCTTAATTCTTTAGTTGCATACAACATTGTTGCACACACAGTAAATGCAAGTACTTTCTTGCATTCATAGAGATGCAAAATGAAATAAGAAGCTCTGAAATGTAAGGCCACTATACTATAATAAGTACAGCATCACTTTGTTCTCTTATTGATTCAACATTGACAATAATCACAACAGGAGTTAAATCATACACATAAAACAGAGAACTACAGCCCAACTGCTGTGAAATGGCCAGCATGATCCATGCTGCATTACTTATTAAAACCTCCAAGCTGCACTTCATATCTTGTTCTACTAACAAGGGCTTTTGAAGTGTTTAAAATTTGATGGAGACAACTTTAGAATGGACAGTGGCAAAACGTTTTACGAATAGAGAGGAGGAGAAGGCAGAGGAATAGAAAAGTGACAGAGAGAACTGCCCCTCCTGTAACCTCCTTCTGCCACAATTTCTGTTTCCCTGACTATTCTGCGGTGTATGGGCTCTACAAACAAGATAACAACACAGCAACAGGCTCTGTGGTTCATAACAACTTGACAAATATGTATAATCAGTTTCTTCTTATAGTGAACTGTTATTACATCCAGCTAGTTCAACAGCTAGGCTCCAGGAGTTTCACAACTGAGGTGTGCATATTTTATCTCAGCCTCAATGCCATACAACTAAGCATGTAAATGCAGTTCTTGCAGTTACAATGTGCTTGTTACATGTGCTCGTTATACACTTCTGAAAGTAATTATTCTATATCAACTGTAGTTAAAAAAAATAAAAGCATGTACACACCTCAGTTTTAAAGTCAAGAGTAGGAAACCACTGATCACTAAAACATTACTGTACTGGACATTAAATCCATATTGTTAACATATTAATTTTCTTTATTTATGTCCCTTTATCTCAAATAAGACATAATTTTCCTTCAGGACAAGAAAAGTGTGTTTTCCACTCATATAAAACATAACACATATTATTACAGCTAAAACAGAAGGTACAGACATTTTCTATATTCATAAGTAATGAAACATATACACGAAAACATTATTTTGTTGAGACTTAAGCACCATCTCTTTGGCTTTTAAATTTATGTTCTTCTCCAGAACCTAGACTCTTCCTGATGTTGTAGACCATTCTTTAGCATCAAATGCTTAGATACTAATAGTCAAGTAGGAATGTTAGATACAGCAACTAATTCAGTGTCATATTCAGCATCGTATTCACTCCACATGACACACATTTTGTGATACTGTAGTTTTATCACAGGAGTGACAACCCAGAACAAAGCAGTCTTGAAAGACTTAGTTGTTGAAATACAATACAAAACAACACAAATGTATAAGTCTGTCTCACATATACTATATTATTTACTTTGAGCATTCAATATTGCTGCAGATTAAATAATTAATAAATAATAATTACTTGTAATTAGCAAGATAAATGCTCCAGCATATAACCCAAAAGTAAAATATTTCACTTCATCATAAAGTGCATACACTTACCCTGATTAACATATCAGTTAAAGAGACATTAAGGAACTATCAGATTAATTCAAAACAAGAAAAGCAATAAAGTTAAGTGCAACTGATATAGCAAAATATAACATCATATGCAAGACAGTCTTATTCAAGAGAAAATATTCAAACTAATGGACTTGATAAAAGCAAATATTTGGTCCCAATCTATGTTACGGTTCACTTGGAGTTGGATTTTGTGATAAAATTATTTTCCATATTGATACCAATGTATTTCATACAAGCAAAAATTGCAGGAAGAAACTGAATCTTAGAACTTAATATTTTTATGCTTAATTCCCATTCAGTATTTCATATAAGAACTGTCATCACTGCAATATATACCTAGTTCACCATTCTGGAAGTATATTCATAAACAAAATATCTGAAAAGTAAAATACAATTCAATAATGCAACATTAAGCTTACCATGACAGACTAGAAAACCCCCTACTTTATACAACATAAGTATCAAGAAATTCTTTCATTATAGAAGATTGATTTTCACATTCAGCAATAGTGAAGAGTTGTGGTTGTGTAATTCAGCCAGCTGCTGCACTAATCATGAGTGTGTGGAATTCCTGCCTGCTGCATTTTTTTTTGGCCTTTCTTTTGTCACGCTTTGCCCTAATTGTTAATTTGTACATGACCAGATGTATGCAATAGTCAGGGCTGCATTCAAAACAAAGTAAAATATTCTTGAGAAATATAGAAATAAAATAAAACAAAAGTACTAAATTAACTACATACTCAATTGTGAAGAAAATGTATTATATTTTAGATGTAAATGTACTAATTTCTGTAAGCATTTTCACTTTAGTTGATGAAAGACACAAATTCATATTTTTCTTTCGCAACACGTGACGTAAGTATTCATTAAACCATTTCACTAGCCAGAGACAGGGTACAAAGTGTTGCATTCTCAAACATGTTTCAGATCGAAGAATAAATCAAGGAGTATCACTCAAAGTAATCAGTTTACAGTTTCCCACAATGAACTATCAAGACAGACCTTAACACAGAATTGCCTGGCCTATTCTTCCTTTCAATTTTCTTTAGAAAAAGCTGACTGGACATTTATCTGTTATTTACAGTGAATAAATTATAAATGATTATGGTATTACCTTAAATAAATGAGAATGTGATAATGCAAACACATTACTACATGCAACCTGCAATCAGGGGTCCAACTATAACCATTTTAAGCACTGCAATTTCTTCACAGGACTTAGTACATACATTAAACACCATAACATATAGTTCTATTCATCATATTTTTCAACACTTTATTACTGTGGATAACCCTTCCAATTTAGTGACTTGGCAACACCACCTCAAAGTCACATACATTAAACACACTTTGTATTCATGCAGGCAGCTGGATAATTTCTGACATTGCATGCAGAGGTTCACACCAAACAAACTGAGTAGCTTGAGATTTTTCTGTGAAGGGTAGGGAATTAAAACAGCCCTGATTATTGACACTCACAGCAGAACTTTTAACAAAAGCAGCCAAAATTACTCCAAAGACATGGACTCACATTCAGCCACATAACTGGATTAGGAGGGCTACAAGCCAAGACATTTACCTTCCAAACAAATACCACCTGAAAAGATTTTTAAAAAAATTTCAAAGGCTATTTATATCCAATTATTAACACTCAGGAAAGATAGCAGCAAAGTTGTACAATGCGGGAGCAGTGACAAATCCACAAACAGCAGGGGGGGCTTGAATATCTCACGGGATGACAACAACAATGACAGTGATAAAGACATGCCAGTCCCCTGTCACAACCACACCTCTTCACTATTGACCACTAGTCAGACTCGCTCGCTGGCGCCTTCTCCTGGAGAAATGATGCAACTCTCTTCTGTTCCAGGCATATTCTTCCCAACAAGGAAACTGGAAGTTGTCTTCCCTACAGGACTTTGAAGAGTTACTGCTGTGTTGGCAGCATTGAAATAACCACCAGGCTTTGGCTTCAGGTGTCTGTTATTCATCTCCATATGAACAATCTTCATGAACTCAATCTGTGCTGCTAACTTCTGAATTTCCTCCTGCGACAAATGAGTTGTATGCTCCAACTAATAGTTATATTAAATATGACTTGTTGCGTTACTAAACTTAAGTCTTGGTGCCCAATCAAGGCATAAGTTTCTAGCATGTGTTTATGCAGCTTTCATATTATGACATTTACTGCTTTTCCACATGGTACATTGTTAATGTGCATGCTTCAAGGGTTGTTGTATTACACTTTGCAGGATGTCTTGAATATAATTAATGAAGGCAAACCAGGCTCTTTTTAAAATTGTAATAGAATTGCATAAAGCTCAGACATGGGCCAAGACTGAAGTCAGTAACAAGAACCATGGGATCACAAGGACATTTCCAGAAAAATAAAGCACAATGGAAGACCTACAACTGGGACTGAAAAATCATTAAATAATATTTCCCATATTTGCCTTTGTGGTAGTTCTAAGATCACTTCATAGCCTAGTAGCACAACCCACAAAGCACACAAAAGTAGCTGATCACACCCATATTTTACTTGTTTCCCTAGATGTTCTGGTCTACACAGCTGTCTTCAGGGACATAGCTCAGAATGTTATGAAGGTACTTAACGTTTCACAGTTGTAAAAAGTACACATAAAATGCATCTTCATGTAATACAGATAAAGTTTACAGCCATTATCCAACACAGTCTTTAAAAAGTAATGCCCCCACTGCCAGCTGTTATATAAAAATCACTGGAAAACTAAAGAATGACAGTGGTATCAGGTATATCATAATCAGCACACTCCAAACAATAGTGTGACCAGGATAGTTATAACTGTGACATATGGCTGAAGTCAGGAGCATATGCATCCCTGCATAGTGCCATCCATCCATCCATCCATCCATCCATCCATGTACATGTGTGTGTATATGCATGAACTACTCAAGAACCACTGAACAATTTTCATGAAATCTGCTAATGAGTTTTAATTCAAATACACAGACCCATGCAAATTTCAATTAAAATTACACAAAAGTAACAGATTTCTTACCTACATGTCTTTCTGTCCACATCCGCAATTTCACACACACTTAAGTCACTTAATCTTTAACACGGGCAAAAAATGTTTGAAAGAAATTTTGCAGAGAAAAACTGAACACAAGTTTTGAAACCAGAACCCTTCACTCACAAGTTTTACAATTTTAAAAATTATGAAACAAAAGCACGCCAACATGCCAGAATTTTTAAGCAATGCACACATTTCCTAACATGCCTTCATTTTAATCAAGAAAGAAAATTTGTAATAATCCCAGCAATTAATACAATGCTATAACAAATTACATTAGTGCTCATACAATTATGCAAATTAGATGGAATGTTTTAATAGCCTGCAAAACATAGTATGTTTATTTGATACCACTACCAACAGAGTGGATTGCACTAAACCGTAAAGAAACTTAGAAGGGAAAATGAAGACATATAAAAACTGTACAAAGAAGCTGTGATTATTAATATGCAACAAGGATCTGAACATTTGTAATCACAAAAACTTTTAAATTATACTAATATGTTAAATTTACAATACTCCAAATGTCTGGCCTATAGAATTGGGGCTTAAAGGAGTAACTTAAACCTGGAAACACTTTAAAATAAATCTTACTTCTTCTAGTTAAGAATGTTTCTTCACCACATACCAATAAACAGAAGAGACAAGAAACTATCATACACACATTTTTCTACATAGAATGCCACATAGAAGTATACACATAAGTAACAGAACAGGAACAAGCAGACACATAGCAGATCATGAAAATGAATTATGCCAGTGTTGAACAGCAGTAGTCACTGTGAGGGATTGAAAGGCCATTTTGCTCTGCATTATAAGTGACAAGCCTCTATGGGGGGTGGGGAGGAACAAGAATGAATGAATGACTAAATAAATGAAAACAACAACGACAACAACAACACAAAGAAGCAAATCATTCTGCTCTATAAAGGAAGATGCCAATACTGAGTGCCAAGGAGAAGGCAGGCAGATGGTTCTAGGTTTCTTATGAAACTGTTTCTTCCATGCATGTTAATCTAATTTATATTTGTTATTATTAAACCAACAAACGCAAACACAGTGTACGCAACGGTATATATTTTATAAATCCTCTGACATGTTCCGGTGCTGTAGCACCATCCCCAGGGAGATATTATACCAAGTACTACAAAAACCAGTTAAAATACATGAAATTATGTTTGTAATGATTGTATATAGTTTGTCTCAGTGTAAGTTCTGTACTCAGATTAATCTGCATACAAAACTTAAGCTGTGGCAATCTATATACAATCATTATGAATGTAATTTGTATATTTTAACTGGTTTTCAGAGTACTTAGTATATTAACCCCCAAAGGGTGGTGCTCTAGCAACAAAACATGTCGAAGGATTTATACAAACTATACCATTGTATATGTTGTGTGTGCATTTGTTGGCTTAATAATAGCAAATACAAGTTACATGGTTCTAAGGTTTTCTTTTACAAAACTATAAATCATTAAAGTACCAAAAAAAGGCAAAATTAATTTTTTTATGTGAAAGCTATCAGGATATTTAGTAGATTTGAAGCTTCTTTTTTATTTTCGTTTTTTATATGACATGCCACTGTGCACCACCAGAATAGTAGCTCTGATAAATATAAATCCATAAACTTTCTATCTATATTACCTTGAATCATTATGATATATCCAGAAGTTTTATATGTTCTTTACAGCTCTCTGGCAGCTAAGAGTCACTTTTCATACACAGAAACATAAAAACTATATAAGTAACAGTTGGTAGCACTGAACACAGGCATGAAACACCCACCACCAAATAAAATTGTTTACTCACAGTCTGATGAATAAATCTACATCAAAGATCATCACATTTGATATCATGTAACAGTCAAAAAAGGACTTCCTTTATGATTCAAAACCGGCTACAATTTCTAATAACACAATCATCTATAACCGGCTACAATTTCTAATAACACAATCATCTATTATGCTAACTCCCTTTGACACAACAATTTGAAGAAATTATTCAGGTAAAACTATAGTGAAATTTCAGCAAAGTTTTCAGGAGTAACAAATACAGGTACAAAGCTGAAAAGTTAGGGAACTTCTAAAAATTCAGAATATATGTGAACGTGTCCATAGACAAACCAATTGTCAATTATGGGAAACAAAGGATCACATTTCTGTAACAAAAATACAACAAACCGAAGGGCATGCAAAGTGGCAGATCATTTACATGATAATAATAATAATAATACAGCATTAAATAAATAAACACACAATCCTACAGCAACTGACTATTTGGAACTAGGAAAAACTGCTCTTCAATGAAGCATCAACTGCAATGCCAGCAGAAAATGTCATCCTAACAATATGCCAAATCTACCGTGACGCAATTACTTCACATGTAAATTAACACTAGTCACTGTATCACCCTTGTAGCATCCCATGAGCTGCCCCAGAGAAAGATATTTGCTATTTCAGTTTCTGGAATGACTGACATGGAAAACTGGACACAGACCAAAAATATAACTGGCCCCATGGCTGCTACATGACAGTGCTGCTTGAGAGTCTCATTTCCTGTAGATTTACTACATATCAGTTTTTAATGCAGAACTGGGCCACCCTGCTCCTGTGCATACAGCCTATCTAGACAATGGTAACTATCTGTATGTTCAGGTCATCTTGGATGTTATTGTATGTTGACTGGTAAGTCATTATCAAAGTTAGGAAGGACTGTAGGTGCCTTCTCCACAGTCAAGCAACCCAAGAAAAGTGAAGTAACTTCTTAACACTTGGCAAGTTGTAACATCCCAGAAGACCACTGTGAAAACTTTTTATCTTGCATGTTAAATAGTCCATTTGTATTGAGCACAGAAATTCTGCCAGTCATGCATGAAACAAAAGACCATCAATAAGACAAACATTACTAGCCGTACTAATTACTGCATAAATTCTTCTATTAATCCTAGAAGCAGCAGTAGCAGTTATCCAATATGTATTTGCAATCCTAAGGACCTTTATATTCTAGAGAAGTCAATTAATAATGTCAATACATGAAAACCACCCATTCCACATAGTAAATAAAAGACCATGTACTTATGACCTGTTGAAACAATGAAGGTTTTCAAACAAAATTTTGACATTGTAGTTTGTTATAAACCTACTAAGAATCTATGCAAATATTTTACAAAAATGTATCCACATATTTTATACCTATTTAAATTACAACGGACTTGGGATTTATGCCTGTAACTAATCACGTAACACATAGTATTTCATTATAAACAAGTATCTTGTGTCTGAAATATGACTGATCTACTGTATAGCAATCAATAAAAAAAGCACAAGCAAATAAAGGGACTTCTTTGAATAAATATCATGAACATCTGTTTTTTAAATTGAATGATGGAACAGAAAGAGGACATGATCCTTTGTGTGACATGATGTTCATTTTACACATAAGAAAAAGCAGCCTTAGGAAATTAAATAGTGGTAAATACTACTCCAGTAACCATGAAGATATACATGGTAAGCATAAATATCATAATCTGCCACATGAGAAAATAAATACATATGTAATGTCAGACAACTGCAGAACCAACTGTATCTGGCTTGTGAATGAACTTCAGAATTACCAATGTCAGCTGACAACTTTCAGAAATATTATTATACTCTTTAGTGAAATAGTGCAGTAATTTTCTTAGGATGATAATTAAAAAAATAATAGATGAAAAAAATTAAGAAATTTTCAGAACAGTTCCTGTGCAACCCTGAAATATATCTGCAATAATTTTTCAGTCATAATAAAACATATAAGATAAAAAAAAATTAAGAAAGTTCAGCACAGCCCTGCCTACACATACAGGGTCTCAATCTTCACACTTTGAAGAAAGCAGAATTTTTCAACATTGGTAACAACGTAAAAAAATTATATGTTGTCACATTGCAGAGGACAGGAACTTCAAAAGAAAGCAACCTTCCTACTTGCCTCTAATCCCTCAGGATGTTCCACATGAGCTACAGTACTCACAGAAATTATAAATAAACAATGCATAACTTTTTTAATTTTCCACTTCTTTTGTGAAATTAAATAATTTACCCCACAACAGTTATTTTCAACACTTACAATACTCATCAAAAGCCAACCTTTAAAAATGCTTTACTAGGTGAGAGTACTGTCATTGGTTTACATTCTGCTATGTACTTCGTCACTGTTTCCTGTCTTACCATACACCGAATATAGTTATTTTTAAATTCAGGGGAGGTAGTAAGCCCCATCTCCACAATGTTAATTTTGTCATATTAAGATAAAATTTTTTAAACTAAAAACTATACACACATGAATTGGTACACAAGCAATTATGGGCTTTCTCTATTTACTGACTTTCTCTGTAGTCACATACAGTGATTCCAAGGGACCAAAGAGTATTAACATCTAAAGTAGGAAAACCTCTTAAAATCAAGTCATTTAAAACAGTACATCCATACCAGCTACAGACATTGCTTGATTCTAGCTCTTTGCAAATTGAAAACACAATGGAACAAAATGTTCCCTTTGAAACATTTATTAATAATTATCTCAGTTACAGATGTAATAAATAAGTATGACGTGTAAGTAAAAGAAATATCACACATCCCAAAGTGATCATTTGGATGAAGTTCTGTGCAGCATGATTGAATACAACAAAACTATCCTTTGGTTTCCTATCTACTGACTATGAAAACACAAGGCAATTCTTAAAAGGGACTGGACTTATCTTATGCCAAATGGAGTGGCAAAAATGTGATGATAACATGAATATTTAAAAAAAAAAAAAGGAACAATTCAGTGACATATATGAGCGTCAATGTGAAAAAATTATTATTAAGAAACAGTGTGCAGGAACAAAAAGTAACCAACATTCACCATGGTTCATCAGAAGTAAACCTCACCCTGCTGGAAATCATACTAATCACATAACATACAAGATCCTACTCACATATGTGTGGGTTATGTTAATATGCAAAAAGGGGCAGAGACAAAAAGGCAACTGACAGTTGTCAGATAAAATAATGACCCTACATAATACACAAAGTACATGGTTCCACTACTGTCAAGACATCATGTTAAAGTACATGGAGATCAAATCTGAGACATTAGCAAGAAGGGAAAACAGTTTAAATATATGACAGCAAATCCAGTGAATGAAAATAGTTGCAACATTCCCAGTGGCTGTTCAAAACCAAACAGTTGAAACTTTTGTGAACATTATCAAGGACCGGATTCTACCTGGCAATGTCATCATAAGTGACTGCTGGGCATCACACAGCACACTTTATATTTCGGGTACTCCCACGAAATAGTAAACTACTCCATTATCTTCGTTAATAAAAGTGCTATAGCACACACTAATACTATCACACAGAGACACCAAAAAGCATCACTGAACACATGCTGTAGAAACACAGGCTATATCCTCTACCCAGCACAATACACGTTCGGGGTGAAATGCAAAGCAGAAAATACAGTTACACTTCACAAATTCCTGGAAATTTTGAGACATATAAACTTCAGCCAACCAGACAAAGATGATGGACAAGAATGTAACACTTCATATTACAAAGACATGATCTAATAAAGTACTCTCTTATTGAAAATACAAGAATGTACAGCTTATAGTCATACATAGTAATGTAACTTTGAAAAACAAAATACATGTCCTCCCTGAACTTTTAGTCTGACCTTGCAAGAAGTAAATCAGGGTAGTGTTAAATTCAGGATGCCAAGTGAATAATTCTGCAAGAACTGTCTGTAGCCTAAAACAAAACTGAATGACAGCAATAAGGGTGAAGTGTTAGAGCCATGTTTCCAAATACTTCATACTGCAAGATTACAAAATATGTGACAATTTGTCATAATGCATGTATGACATTACACCTGAGAGTCTTGTGTTGCCAAATGTGACATATGAAACGTGTAACAAAATTCTGTAGTCTACTTACAGAATGTGCAAATGTAGCACCTGTACCAGCTGCTGCCAGCACACCAGTTACACCACAAAAATTATCCTCTCACACATCAATATCTTTATCTTGCCTGAATTTGTCTTCATTGTTTTTCACATACTACCACTGTTGGCAATATGCTGTTAACAATTCAGCATCTATCACCTTCCTTGTATCTCTATTGGTTGCTGACACACCATTCAAGCATGTGTGTCTGCCCTTTTGCTAAAAGCTAACCAGTGCTACTGTGATATGAATTAATCCTTTCCTGCATCATACAATGAATTCATGGCACTCTGTTTTACTTTGTTCAAAACATTAAAGTTTTGAATGTGAAAGATGATTTTGGGTGTTTCCAGTTCATGATAGCATGCAATGTTTTACCTAATGCTTGACCCTTACCAACAGAATGAGGGCACATACAAGTCTTAGTGGCCAGTTTTCACTTAAAAATTACTTTCTTCTAGCAGTACTTCCAATCCAAGAAACGGGCATACTGCTGCATGAAGCCACATGTAAATTACCTAACCTAACACTTACTTACCATCACAAATAAATTAGTGTATCATGCGAGTTTACATATGGTTGTACTTCTTGAATAGGTTTTTCTGTCTTGTAATAGTAAACTCGTTCACATGTCACTTTACACTTGTGATACAACATACACGAACACACTGCACATTGGCAAATACATTTAAATGGAACCATGTTAGTTACAGACCAGCCACGGTATTAGACAGAGAGAAATTTCTCTACTATGTGCAGAAATTCTCTTGTCCTCCAGGAATTATGAAATACCCAAATTTCTTCATCACTAAACGTACAATAAAAGGGTGTGGCCACTACCTTAACATTGTATGAAGGGGTGTTTCACCAGCTGTAACTAGTCAACTAAATGACTTATAATGCTGTTGTATGTGGTTTTAGTACAAAATAAGGCTGTAATTTCACGAGAAAACTTATTGTCTATCAAAATTAAGTGAAAAGCGCAATTGATATTTTTGACACAAAACATATTACTGCCACCCCCTACACACTACTTAAGAATACAGTATACAGAATCTTCACTATCAGTCTCACCTAAAACTTTTCCATAATAACCAAGCAAATCTATTTGATATCAGTGGAAATTGAATATTCAGTGTACTAATGCCAGTAACAATTATACAACCACAATCATAGTAGAGTATTTATTGATCTAACATGTCATTACTAGTACAGAACGCTTAAAATGACACACCTTCATAACATGTGATTTCAGGCTTCTGCCACAAAGTAGAGTAGATCTAGCTCCTCTGGAATATTACACAGTATATAGTGGTGATACCTTGCCGATGTATCAGGACAAGGGTCAAGAAATCTTGGATCTCCAGACCCTTGAAAGTGGGACTGATGGGTTGTCCAGAAATGTCGCTAAGGAATTACCACTCTACACTGCAGAATATCCCAAAAGAACCCAGATCATATCATCATCATGTTATGAATTTAGTGTTTTGTGCTTGTTTGGAAAACACCATAAATTATGTATTTTTTTACACTATCTTTTTGTTATAATTTAATGCTTACAGTGTGTAACAATTCTGATCCATTCAGTACTTTGTCTTTGTGGCTCTGTTTCCATCAAGGTATCACTATGCACAACGACCTATGCCACATGTTTGTGGTTAAGTTTTACTGTTCCCTTATAATGTAAAGTTTCATAAAAATGGATGATACAAAAATTACGTGTTGTACATAATTCTGCCTTCATGCAATTAGTTCATGATTCCTGTCTGATTACAGGATTATACTATGAATCAATTAACTGTTTTTTAACTACTAAACAGCTTTCTGTTTGCACATATCAAAGTTACAGACACGTTGCTACTGTTCACTGGTTAAACACATTAAGATATCATGGATTGTGTCACTTATAATCACAGGAAACAGAATATTTCAAGAAATACATAGATGCTCATCTTGCAACAATATGGCATTTTGTAGTTACAGTGTAGCAAAAATGTTAACTTAAATCATTTTTGTGCTGAAATATAACGGTAAATACCTTTTAGTGATACAATGATGCTTCAGCACATAAGTTGTAACAAAAAAAAATTATGTGAAAAATATTCTTATTTTTCTAAATTTCTGTTGGAAATTAAGTACTTTTAAGATGACAACCCTCCCATAGTGTTGGTGACAATGTTTTTTTTTACACTGTCAATCTGGCTGTGCATCATAGCTTGCATTCTGTGTAAATAATACAACATTTTACATAGTATTACTGCAAACCCTTACCCACTGTGGGGGACTGTTGGATGTTCATGGTGTGCTCAGCAAAACTGTGTTGCAGACATTTCTTATGGGAAAATAGTGTTATTTGAATGCAATTGCTTCAGGACACCAAATCACTTAAAATATGTAAACTTTTGCACTAAACATTTATGTGGTGGTTGGTAGCCAATGCCACCAGCTTTCAATGCAGTTGACTGTGTGGAACTACCCAAATTTATCAGTTAGTATTTAAGTTTTTTAAGGTTTGCCAATTTTTTTTCCCTACATATTTAAGTATTTTCAACCCCATATAATAAAGACCACACTAGGTGAAACTGCATTGAGCAAGGGGCCACTCTCAATACATTATAATTAATTTTAATAGTACAACCTTTTTACAGAATTTTAAATCTTCCTCTTTTTGTTTTTCTACTGTAATTTTGTGAAAGGGAAAAAGAAAATTTACTTACCCAGAGCACACCCCTGCAGACATACACTCACTATGTGCATCGTTCAATGTTAATAGCAGCAGGTGCTGTTTTCTCTGTCACGAACATCCTTCTGTATATTTTGCATTGACCTCTTAGTGATATTTAAAGTAGAATAGGAATTTGCCACTAAGGCAGATGCCATTCTCATGCATCGAACATGAGGTGTAGGGGTTTCACCATCTTGTGTAACCAAAGTATGAAGATGAACTCTACTCTGCACAGGGTAAGAGCCATGCATGTTTCTTTTAGCAAGTACCGATGGTGGATAATACGGAAAAAAGTGTACCTTAAGCTCCTCATTTTCTTGATACAAATCAGCTGTTTCTTCAGGCATCAGCCCAATTCCGTTCAGAGAGAAGGAAGCTGTGACACCCCTAGCTCGTGCTCTATTGTCCCACTGGTCTCCCTGACCTCGTAACACTCTTACAACCTGAAATAACCCACTCACTTTGCAGTACTTTTATCACCAAAATGAAATTATACATGCTGTATATTCTTACATGGGCCGGGTAGCTCAGTTGGTATAGCGAATGACTACGGACTGAACGGACCGGGATCGAATCCCGGTCGGGACGAGATTTTCCACCCGTGCAGACCAGCTCTGGGGCCCATCCAGCCTCCTGTAAAATGGGTACTGGGTCTTTCCTGCGGGTAAAGTGCAGCCGGGGTGTGCTGCTGACCACTCACCCCCTTCTAGTGCCGCAGTCACGGAAGAGTAGAGCTATACCTCTACCCACCCTCTGGGCCACACCGGGCCTGTAATGGGATCACTTTACCTTTTTTTATATATTCTTATAATAAAACCCAACTAGATGCACTAAATTTTCATATTTATTTTTGGAATAAAACTCTCCATGTTTTATTCCAAAAATAAATTAGAGAAATCAGTGCAACTAGTTGGGTTTTATGATAAGAATTTATCACAATGCATGGTCATCTGAATGTCAAATGCTATGTATTCTGAGATGGAACAAGTGCCCACTTAATTCAAGTCAAGAAACAAAGTTATTAAATTTATCAGAAAATAGGTTAATTTAGTCTGAAGATGTGCATTCTTTGTACAAAACATACAATGCCTTCATCAAAAAAATCTCAAGTTAGCCTACATTTTTGTCTGCAAAAATACTCAAATAATTTCATTGAAAATTTGAACTGGAAGCCTCTGTTCGTGTAATATAAACCATTCAATAGTGTGCACTTTTGCATTTCTCTTGTGTGTGGGTTTGATTCCTTTAATGTGGTAATGGCTGTGGATAACAAAAACAGTAGAATTCATTAAGGCCTGTAGCCAGGAAAGATGCAAGTGAGTGCAATGCACCCACGGAAATTTAGCAACTAAACATGCCATTACCTCCAATACACACTGCATTATTTTCAGAATGAGATCCCCACTTTCAAAGCACACAATAATAAAAGATGTATTTCAAGATAAAAGTAGATTCATGAAAGAAACTTAAACATTTTTAATTCTTTACACTACTTACCTTACTGTTGTGGTATGATACGTACACACCATTTATTTTACATATCATAACACATACCCGACATCTTGATGGCAATTTAATTTTTATATATTGTAAATATATGTTTTACTTCTATGAATTTTAACTTACAACACAATATTTTAACTTTTACCCATATACATCTCAGAAGATTTACCACCAACCTGACTACAACTAAATTTTTTACTAATTTTTACAATTTTGTAATTTATATTTTAATAACTATTGTAAACTCATGGGATCCCATAGAGTGAATATAATTGCACTATATTTTACTTTACTTTGAGATTTTGTAATGGTAGCCCAGTGATGGTCGTCACTGAGCGAAATATGTTACTATGTTTAAATGAAGAAAATAAGTGGTTATATTTGATAAATAAAAGATGTTTTGTCTTTATATGTCCTACAGGCACCATAGGATGTCCTCCATTAAATTAATATGCAATAACAGTACCAACAACTGCACACAAAAACCAGAAAAACCCAGGCTGTCACAAGATACAAATGGCATTTAAATCTGCTTCCTAGACGTTACATTGCATCAAATTCAACAGTAAAGTTTTGTTTAGGTTTGATAAGCCATTCTTAATCTGTATGTTAATGAATGCACATATTTTCTAAACACATAAACTTACTTTAGGTCCAAAAACGAGTCCTACAGTGACTGATGTACTTAGCTGAGTTCTGATAAATCCAAGAAGATACTTGATATCTGGACCAGCTTGTGGAAAGATGAACAAACTGTTAAACACAAAACAGGAATATGTAGACTGCAGAGAACAAAAGACATTACAGTTCATTAAAATTTTTAACAACCTTCCCCACAAAATCAAAGACTTGGCCAATGATATATTACCGTTCCAGAATGCTTTAAAGAGGTTTTTACTTGCAAATTCCTTTTATAGTAGTAAGGAATATTTTAATTATCGGAGAAGTTCCATTGAAATTTAAATGAACAATTAGTTTCAAGCATCTTAATGCTGTACTTTATTTATAGCTAAGATTCTGTCAACTCTATGTATATTATATTAGTATGTAAGTGACAATGTCTATAGCCACAGGATTGTATCCTAATTTGGATTTATGTAACGCAAATAAATTACAATTACAATTACATAACTACAAGGACACTTTTGAAAATGGCACTTGGTGACACTTAAACTGATGGAAATTTCATAAATATCAATGCAATATTTCACTTGTTTTTAAGAACCCTGAGCTTCAGATCATTAAACAGATACACAAAAAGAAACATTATTGTACAGACACATTCAACTCATTGGTTCCACAGTTCCATAATGTTGCTATTGGCATGGAACACTGAGTGCACCTTGTCACATATTATTGCAGTCCAAATATGGAGCCATTATACTGTGATACAGCATTGTTACAAATACTTTACAATGACTAGTGTTATAATATCCATAATTCTTTCATCCACAGAGGTTGAATAGCATAAAACATAATTGGATTTGTGAACAAAAGAATGCTTTAGAGCATGGCTTCTCAAACTATGTTATGCACATCACTACTGGTATGCCAACCACTGGTTACTGACATGCAGATTAATACTAAGTGGAAATGTAAGAAAGATAAACATGTTTAAAAAATGAATACAACATAAGCCACATATATTTGCTAATACACAGCACATCTGGAAAAATTATATCTCAACCCTGCTGTCAATTCCAATTTCAGATTTTTTAAATGAATTTCAGTAAAGTCCGAGAATCTCTATTTTAGACAGCCTGACTTCACTGAGGTTTCGTGATCTAAAAAATGTTTTTTCCAGAAACTGTTCAAACAAATTAATGCTATAAATCAATAAACATACACAGATTCACACAAAATAAAAGGACATAACTTTTTATAGGCATAAGTTTTAGTGTAACAGGTGTTTCCAAATGAGCCTAAAAACTGCTGAATTTCAATCTGAATATTGGCTAGGGAGAAGCGTAATATGAAAGCGATGAATGTTTACATTTATATAATATCAAAGACAGGGGAAAATTCTGTTTCATATGTTAAATTATGATGTACTCAAATTTTATCAGCCCTTAAAAGCATGGCCAATAAGAGAATACCAAAAATCTGTTTATAAAAGTAAAGTTCTTAAATTCTGATGTAATGAAGTTGCTACTTACTGGAAGGCTACCATAGCTGTGTTGACAACAGCAATGTTATAGATGGCATAGCTGATGAGCCGCGCCTCATTATACAGTGATTCTGCATTCCGCACGTTGTAGCACACTTTTATCCCCCATGAAAGGAACAATACCTCCCCTTGATAAACACAAAATATTACAAACTCAAGTTCATGACATTCACATTTTACTACATACAAGAAGTCAGTGTTGTCAATGCCTTATACAACTTGTCACATTAAAATTATGTGAAATTTAACCGTCTCTTTTCATGGCCTATCCTTACTGATGAATAAACAAGTTCAACATGTATCAGGCAATGAAGAAAGTTAAAAATTTGTATTTTTTTTGTTTTATGACAAGTTGTGTTAGATGGCTCATGATACAGAGATTTGACAAAGTCTTATACTCTGTTTCCCTTATGGCCTCTCAGGTGTGATGGGATTTATCTTGCAGTTCTTATTGCAAATAAACATATTTCTAGTCTAGATACAACTAATACTTTGCTCGTGTAACTTTATTATTGCAATATTTTCACTATTATCTAATATGCTATCTTAGATTCAGAAAATGTGTAATACTACATCAATTGCATTGTCACAAATGGTGGAGTCTGGAAGAAGAGACAAAAATGCTTATGCTCTGTTTGGAGATTCAGTTTTCTTCAGATTGTTGAGCAAGGAATGGGAAGTTGATTGACGCACATGTTATTTTATGACACTGACTAACTTTATATATTGTAGAATAAGATGATAATACAAAAATGATCATACAGACTCAGGTGGAGGGACAGAAAGAGCAATAATTTGAAGAACACTATAATAGGAATAAGTGCATGGGACTGATTTGCTGACAGAAATATACATTTACACAGATGAAAGAGGACAGATTGTATAGGCAGACCGCAGAACAGACGTTGCTTAAAACCACATTCAATTACTGACCACAGGAAACAGACAATATTGCAACATTTTTTAAATAGTAGACTAAAGTAAAGAATGGCTTAAAGAATATTTTTGAGTGAGAAAAGAGGAAGATGACAAGAAAAGGAACCTCTTAGAATGCTGCTAAATAAGCCAAAAATAGAAAAGAGCAGTGCGTATGTTTGGATGCAGTGGATGAAAAGGTAAACTTGCCATGTTGTACACAACATTGATGTACATCCTGCCATCAAACACATAACTTTGCATTATATATATATGCATTTTATTTTAGGATGTGAAAAGATAAAAAAAACCACACATTTTTAAGTTCTGGTTAACTCCACCTACCAGCACAAACTGGAAGGTATCCATTGTCTTTCCACTTTGAAGGTGAAGAAAATAATCAGAACACCTCTGTCAAGAATTTATGTGTTTGTCAATGCAATTATGTCATATCACTGACTGAGTTCTTTTCATCGCTATATACAATTATATTATTTATTCTTATACACATCTGAAATCATTTGTCAGCAGTAAAGTAACAAACTCACACCTTGCAATAGCATAGATCTTGAGAGCTGCTAGTTGTTCATATTGTCTTGAAATCCCCCATGTTTTATAGTATCTGAAGCTTCATATCTGTCTCTAATGGGAAGAAAAAGAACCCTGTCTTGAGCCAGACAAATCCAAACCACTATTCTGCACCATTTTTAAAACATCTGGTCTAATATTTTCTTACAATATATGTCTGTGTATCACAGGCAGCTTCTTACCTCTAGGTTCAAGGACTAATTTTGTATACATTATATTTCTCACCCTACATATCACACATACCAAATATTTCACACACCCCCCTTTCCCCTGTCTAGTAAATCTGATAATATTGTACAAAAATACAAGTTACGGTCTCCTCATGTTCTTTTTCCAGTTTCTTGTTATCTCCTATCTCTCCTCAGCACAATCACACTAAATTTATCTTCTTTAATTATAGTGAGACAAGTAATTTGGCATCCACACAGAATGTTTATTGGTTGTTTGCACTTTAAATACAAAGACCAAAGAGAACAGAAAACGACAGTAGAAGAGAAGACCGTAGGGTTGGGGGGGGGGGGGGCTGGTAACGGGGTTTGTGTGATATATTGGGGTCTATTTTCTGAGGGGGAGGGGGGGGTGGCGGGAAGGTTTGGGCGCAGAAAGTTTCCCCATGCATAATATTTTG
>Ga0123354_10000255_pt1 | contig 47810 bp, 49 predicted proteins | sample TergutLab28metaG_2_FD_97872 | JGI IMG/M metagenome (GOLD analysis project Ga0123354, IMG submission 97872) | Labiotermes labralis P4 segment gut microbial communities from Petit-Saut dam, French Guiana - Lab288 P4 | ecosystem: Host-associated > Arthropoda: Insects > Digestive system > Gut ... | reverse complement strand
GCCTCGCGCGGCATGCCGTAGACGACGCAGCTCGCCTCGTCCTGGCCGAAGGTCTGGGCGCCGGCCTGACGCATGCGCAGCAGGCCCAGGGCGCCATCCTTGCCCATGCCGGTGAGGATGACGCCGATCGCCTGGCGTCCGACCAGGGCGGCTGCCGAATCGAACAGGACATCGACCGAGGGGCGGTGGCGATTGACCGGCGGCGTCTTGAGCAACTCGGTCACGTAGCCGTGGGGGGCGCGGCGTATTTGCAGGTGGGAATGGCCGGGGGCGATATAGACCTTGCCCGGCTCGACTTTCTCGTTGCCTTGCGCCTCGATGATGCGCGGCGCGCACAGGCTGTCGAGACGCTTGGCAAAGGACGCGGTGAAGGTTTCCGGCATGTGCTGGACGATCAGGGTCGGCGGGCAGTTGGCGGGAAAGCCAAGGAGCAGTTCCTTGAGCGCCTCGGTGCCGCCGGTCGAGGCGCCGACGAAGACGATCCGCCCGCCGCCGCTGCCGGCCAGCAGCGGCGCGCTCGGCGCCGGCGCGGGCGCCGCCAGGGTCTGGCGGCGCGGATGGGCGTCTTTGGCGGCGCGGATTTTCTCGGCCAGTTCTTCGCCATAGTCGTCATGGCAGCGGCCGTCGGCGCGCGGCTTGCCAATGAAGTCGACGGCGCCCAGTTCCAGCGCCTTCAGCGTCATTTCCGAGCCGGCCGCGGTGAAGGCCGAGACCATCACCACCGGCATCGGCCGCTGCCGCATCAGGAGATCAAGGAACTCGATGCCGTCCATCCCCGGCATGCGGACATCCAGGGTCAACACGTCGGGATTGATGGACTTGATCATTTCAAACGCCGTCCGGGCATCGGGGGCGGAACCGACGACTTCGAGATCGGGCGCGGCGTTGATCATCCTGGCGAGGATCGTCCGCATCAGGGCGGAATCATCAACGACCAGGACGCGAATCTTGTTCAACATGTTGCTCCAGCAAACAGGGTTGCCACTGGCGGCTTTTTCACCGCGCCTTGTCCAGCGCGTAAACCGTCTTGCCCAGCGAGCGGAAGAGATCGGCGGCATGCATGAAACTTTCCGAATGTCCGGCAAAGAGCAGTCCATCCGGCTGCATCAGCGAAGCGAAGCGGGCGAGGATCTTGTATTGCGTCGGCTTGTCGAAATAAATCATCACATTGCGGCAGAAAATCACATCGAGCGGCCCTCTTACCAGATAACTGGCGTCGAGCAGGTTGATGCGCTGAAAGCTGATGATCGCCTTCAACTCCGGGCGCACCGTGTAAAAGCCTTCCTGCGCGCCGGTGCCGCGCTGGAAAAAGCGGCGCAGGCGTTCGGCTGACAGTTTGTCGACCCGATCCGCCGCATAGACGCCCTTGCGCGCCGTCTCCAGTACGTTGGTATCGAGATCGGAGGCGATGATCGATACATGCGAGAAGTTTGCGCCGAAGGTTTCGGCCACGGTGATCGCCAGCGAATAGGCCTCCTCGCCGGTCGAAGCGGCCGAGCACCAGACGCGAATCGGGCGCTGCGTCCCGAGTTTGCGCAGATGCTCGGCGAAAATCGGGAAATGGTGCGCCTCGCGAAAAAACGAGGTGAGATTGGTGGTCAGGGCATTGACGAAACGTTCCCATTCATCGCTACCCTTTTTCTCCAGCGCGTCCAGGTATTCGGTGAAGCTGCGGCAGCCGGTGGCGCGCAGGCGGCGCGCCAGACGGGAATAAACCATATCCTGCTTGATGGGCGAGAGCGAGATGCCGGCGCGTTGATAAATCAGTTTGCGCACCCGCTCGAAATCAGCCGGCAGAAAGTTGAATTCCCGCGGCCTGGCATCACGGACGGGCAGGGGGGGAATGACGATGGGCGGAACGAAGCGGGGTTTGTCGGGCACGGTCAATATCCTTCGCTCATCACCGGTCCGGGGCGACGACGCCCGGCTGGCTCAGGCTGTCATCGACCTCGTCGGCGCTAGCGATGCTGGCCTGCGGCCCATCTTCCTGCAACATGGCCTGTTCCGTTTTCTGGTTCAGGACGACGATGCTGATCCGCCGATTGACCGAATTGAGCGGGTCGTTTTTGTCGAACAGCACCGTCGAGGCCAGACCGACGACGCGCAACACCTTGTTGTCGCTCATGCCGCCGGCAATCAGCTCGCGGCGCGAGGCGTTGGCGCGGTTGGCCGACAGTTCCCAGTTGGTGAAACCCGCCATCCCCCCGGCGTAGGGCGCGGCATCGGTATGGCCGGCGAGGCTGATGCGGTTGCTGATGCCGTTCAGCGCCCGGCCGATCTGGTGCAGGATTTCGCGGGTATAGGGTTTGAGTTCGCTGCCGCCGGAGTCGAACATCGGCCGGTTCTGCTCATCGACGATCTGGATGCGCAAGCCTTCCGAGGTGATGTCGAGCAAGAGTTGCCGCTTGAATTGCGCCAGTTGCGGACTCTGCTCGATCATGCGCTCGATCTCGGCCTTCAGGGCCAGCAGGCGGGCATGTTCCTGGCGCTGGAATTCGAGCTGCGCCTCCTTGGAAAAAGAGGTGTGCTTCCTGGTTTCGACATCGCCCTGTTTGACCTGTCCGGCCTGGCGCGTCAAATCCTTGCCGCCGCCTTGCAGAATGCTGGTCGCGTCGCCCGACGAGGAACCGCCGGCTTGCGCGACTTTCAGCGGATTCTGGAAATACTCGGCAATGCCCTGCAAATCGCCCCGGGCCGTCGACCCCATCAGCCACATCAACAGGAAGAAGGCCATCATCGCTGTCACGAAGTCGGCATAGGCGATCTTCCAGGCGCCGCCGTGGGCGGCGTGGCCGCCCCCTTTCTTGCGCTTGATGACTATCGGGCGTGTGGAATCGTCGCTCATGCGAAAACCTTGGCGTGCCGGACTCAGCGGCCCCGACGCGCCTTGAGTTCGTCCTCAAGCTCACGGAACGAGGGGCGGGCATGCGAATCGAGCACCTTGCGGCCGAATTCGACCGCCACCTGCGGCGCATAACCGGACATCGAGGCCAGCAGAACCTGCTTGATGCACTTGTACACCGTCCCCCCCTCCTCTGCCTTCTGCGTCAGCAGGCTGGCCAGCGGCGCGACGAAGCCATAGGAAATCAGAATACCGAGAAAAGTGCCGACCAGCGCCCCGCCAATCATCTTGCCCAGCACCGGCGGCGGCTCGCCGACCGAGCCCATGACATTGACCACGCCCATGACGGCGACGACGATACCGAAGGCGGGCAGGCCATCGGCCATCCGGTTCATGACGGTGCCCGGCGCCGCGGCCTCGTGGTGGTGCGTTTCCAGTTCGACATCCATCAGGCTCTCGATCTCGACCGTATTCAGGTTGCCGCCAACCATCATGCGCAGATAGTCGGTCATGAACTCGATCACATGAAAATCGGCGACGACGTTCGGGTATTTGCCGAAAATCGGACTGGCCTCGGGATTCTCGACATCCCCCTCAATCGACATCAAGCCTTCCTTGCGCACCTTGGCAAGGATTTCGTAAAGCAGGGCCAGCACATCGACATAGAAGGCGGTGGTGAAGCGGGACCCCTTGAGGGCGCCGGGAATGGCGGCCAGGGTTGCCTTGACGATGCGAATATCGTTGCCGCCGACAAAGCCGCCGACGGCCAGGCCGATGATGGCGATATACTCCATTGGCATCCACAGCGCCAACAGATTGCCGTGCACGGCGTAGGTGCCCAGTGACGATGCCAGGATGACGATGTAGCCGAGAAAAAGAAACATGCAAAACCCCTAGGGATGTCGACCTTCCGCCGACACCGAAGCGCATATTTTATGATTTTTTATTGTACGTCACACCCATCGCCGCAGGACAAAGCCAGAAAAGCCTCCCGCCCACGGCAACGGCCGGCGGCGACTTCGGTGCTAGACTGGACGCGATTCATTCCCTTACCCGCATCGTGATCAGCTACTGCACCCGCTGCGGCGCCGGCGTTTCGTTCATCATCCCGGCGGGCGACAGCCTGCCGCGGCATGTCTGCACCGCCTGCGGCCACGTCCATTATGAGAACCCGCGTCTGGTCGTGGGCTGCGTGGCCGAATACGCTGGGCAGATTCTGCTCTGCCGGCGCGCCATCGAGCCGCGCCTCGGCTTCTGGACCCTGCCCGCGGGCTTCATGGAAAATGGCGAAAGCAGCGCCGCCGCCGCCCGCCGCGAAGCCTGGGAGGAAGCCAGGGCGCGCATCATCATCGACGCCCCGTTCGCCATGATCAGCGTCGCCCACATCAATCAGGTACACCTCTTTTACCGCGGCCGGCTGGCCGCGCCGGAGTATGCGGTGGGCGAGGAAAGTCTGGAGGTGGCGCTGTTCGCGCCAGCGGCAATCCCGTGGACGGAACTTTCCTTCCGCAGCGTCACCCTGTGCCTGGAGCGCTACTTGGCCGACCGGCGACAAGGTCATTACACATTCCACGAAGCGGAACTGGAGCCGCTCGTCCAGCCACCCCAGCGGCAAGGCTGACGCACGCGGCAGCGTCTGGCGGCAAAAAAACAGCCCCGGCCGCCGGAAGCGAACAGGGGCTGCGCCATACGTAGCAGCATGGCTGTCAGGTACGTGTTAATTCCCGAGCTTGCTGGTTTCTTCGTTAATCTTGTTCAGGAAAATCTTACCCAACACGGCGGCGATCACCACAACGCCAACGATGACCGCCAGACTCATGAGACCGATATCGGTCGTAAGCAACTCTTTCCAAGCCATATGTTTACCTCCCAGTCACAAAAAACTATTTTTCCGCCTTCGCCCGCAAGCGTAGCGGATCCTCCGAACCGGCCTGCCACTCACCCTGGAGCCGCCACTGCCCGGCTGGGTCTTCGATGGAGACAAGCCACCTGCCGCTCAGGTCGGCGCTCAACTTGCCGTCGTAGAACCCCGCCCCGGTAGACACCATTTCCATATCCTGATCCTGCCCCGGCCGCGTGGGATGCGCCAGACGCAGTGTGATGGTCGCCGGCAGCGCCATTTCCCCTGTAGCCGCCAGCAACAGCCGTACATTCCGCTCGGAGCGCAGCAGATCGGCGTGCAGGCCGAGCGAAGTGGCATGGTGATCGCGCTGCAACAACTGATTGACGGCCAGACCCTGCTTGTAATAATCGTCGGCGACCAGACCGTCATTGCTGCTGACCGCCAGCCAGAAAGTCACCACCCCGGCGACGATGACCACCGCCGGCCCGGCCATCAGAAACCAGGGCCAGCGTTGCCTGTACCAGGGAGATTCGTCGCGTTGCATTGTCATTGAATTATTCATAGTCACATGGGTCGTAAGAAACTGGCTTTTTCGCGCACCGCGATCGCCTCATTCCCTTCGGCCTTGATCCCGAAGTGGATGGTGTTGGCGCCGCGCTGCGCGGACTCGGGCGGAACCCGGACGACAACGGTAATCTCGTGGTTTTCGGCGCTGCCGACCGCGACCGAGCGGTCGCCCGCCAGTTCGATGCCGTCCAGCCCGTCGACCGACAAGACATAGCGCTGCTGCGTCTCGGTGGTATTCATGATCCGGAGGTTGTAAACATTTTCGATCAGCCCATCGTCCGCCTCGCGGGCGAGCGTGTAACGATCGCGGATGACGTTCACCTTGAGCGGCACGCGGTTGACCAGCGACCACACCGCTGCCGTTATGATCGCCAACAGAATCACGCTATAGACGACGATGCGCGGGCGCAGGATATGGCGGGTGATTTCCTTGGCGGAGAAGTGCTCGGCCAGCGCGTTTTCAGTGGTATAGCGGATCAGCCCGCGCGGCCGGTTGAGCTTGTCCATCACCGGCTCGCAGGCGTCGATGCAGGCGCCGCAACCGATGCACTCGTACTGCTGGCCCTGGCGAATGTCGATGCCGGTCGGACAAACCACGACGCACAAGTCGCAATCGACGCAATCTCCCAGCCCCGCCGCCTTGGCATCGACGCCCTTGCGGCGGGCGCCGCGCGGCTCGCCGCGTTCCGGATCGTAGGTGATGACCAAGGTATCAGGATCGCACATCACCCCCTGGAAGCGGGCATAGGGACACATGTACTTGCACACCTGCTCGCGCAGGAAACCGGCCTGCATGTAGAGGAAACCGCCGTAGAACAAGGTCCAGAAGGTTTCCCAGCCGGAAAGTCCGAAGGGCAATGCCGCAAGCAATTCCTTGACCGGCGTGAAATAGGCCACCAGCGTGAATCCGGCCCACAGCGAGAACAGTATCCAGATCAGATGCTTGGTCGCCTTCAAGCGCAGCTTGCGCGCCGTGAGCGGCCCCTTGTCCAGCTTGATGCGGGCGGAGCGATCGCCTTCGATACGATTCTCGATCCACATGAGAATCTCGGTGTATACGGTCTGCGGACAAGCGTAACCACAGAACAAACGACCAGCGACGGCGGTAAACAGGAACAGGGAGTAGGCGGAAACGATCAGCAACAGGGCCAGGTAGAAGGCATCCTGGGGCCAGAGAATCATGCCGAAGAAATAGAACTTGCGTTCGACCAGATGGAGGAGCACGGCTTGGCGTCCGTTCCACTCCAGCCACGGCAGGGCGAAATAGAGGATCTGAGTGAACCAGACCAGCGCCCAACGCCAAGTGTTCCACCAGCCCTTGACGTCGCGGATGTAAACTTTTTTGTGCTTTTCGTAGAAAGAAACAGCCTCAATCTCTGTTGGCTGGTCTTTTTCCTTGTTTTCCATGTTGCTGCCCTTATCGGTATCGAAATAACGCTTGAGCGCGCAGCTTAACGCGGAAAAACATGATTTCGATACGACAGGAAAGAAACGGGGCGGCTTTCGCCGCCCCGCCGGATAGCTTACTTGCCCTGGCTCAGGCTGAGCACATAGGCGGACAGCAGGTGGATCTTGGCGTCGCCGAGGAACTCCTGCCACGCCGGCATCTTGGCCTGCCGACCCTGGGTGATGGTCTCGGTGACGGCAGCCTCGGAACCGCCGTACAGCCAGACCGTGTCGGTCAGGTTCGGCGCGCCGACGCCTTCCATGTTCTCGACACTCAGACTGCCGGTACCGTTCTCGCCGTGGCAGGTGGAACAGGCATTTTCGGTGAAAGCCACCTTGCCGCGCGCCACGCGCCCGGCGTCGGTGTTGGGCAGACCGGACAGGGAACGGACGTAGTTGACCAGATCCTGGATGGTCTCAGCGCCAAGCCGTTCATGCGAGGGCATGACGCCCATGCGGCCATTGGCGATGGTTTCCTTGATCTGTTCCGGCGCGCCGCCATACAGCCAGTCGTTGTCGGTCAGGTTGGGGAAGCCCTTGGCGCCGCGGGCGTCAGCGCCGTGACACTGCATGCAGTAGGTCTGGAACAGGCGCTTGCCCGTTTCCATGGCCTGCGGGTTGCCGGCAAGGGTCTTGAGATCCGTCGCCAGATACGCGTCGAACGTCGGCTTCACGGCCTTGTCCATCGCCTCGACTTCCGCCTGATGTTGCTTGGCGGAGGTCCAGCCGAGGAGGCCCGGAAAACTGCCCAGACCCGGGAACAGCACCAGGTAGCCTGCCGAAAAGACCACCGTGATGATGAACATCCAACTCCACCACTTGGGCATCGGGTTGTTGTATTCCTCAAGGGTTTCATCCCAGACATGACCCATGGTCTTGCCCGGCGTGAAGGTCGCCTTGCCTTGTACCATCAGAAGAATCGCGCAAGCCAGGATACTGGCCACGACGATCACAATGACGTACATGTTCCAAAAATCATTAACGAAATCGCTCATTTGCTTTCCTTTAAATCAGCGCGGCTGCGATGATGGGTTCATCGCATCCTGATCATCTTGTTCCGCGAACGGCAGTTGGGCAGCTTCGTCGAAGCGCTTTTTGCTGCTCTTGCCCCAGGCCCAGACCACGATCGCCAGGAAGCAGAGCAACCCGACAACGGTGATAAGGGAACGCAGATCGTTGATGTCCATGGCCTGTTACTTCATCTGGCCCAGAGCCGTGCCCAGACCCTGCAGATAGGTAATCAGGACATCCATCTCGGTCTGCTCGGCAATAGCAGCCCTGGCCCCCTTGATCTCCTCGTCGGAGTAGGTCGGGAGACCGCGGATATTGGCGAAGCTGCGCAAGACTTGCATCTTGGCTTCGATATCGGCGCCGACCGTATCCTTGGCCTTGGCTTTCGCCAGGAAGGCGAAAGAAGGCATGTTGGAGTCCGGCACCACATCGCGCGGGTTCATCAGGTGGGCGCGATGCCACTCGTCGGAATAACGGGCGCCAACGCGATGCAGGTCAGGACCGGTACGCTTCGACCCCCACTGGAACGGATGGTCGTAGACAAACTCCCCGGCAACCGAATAGGGGCCATAACGCTCGGTTTCCGCGCGGAAGGGGCGGATCATCTGCGAGTGGCAGTTGTAACAACCTTCGCGCCGATAAACTTCACGGCCAGCCAGTTGCTCGGCGGTATAGGCTTTCAACCCCACGACCGGCTCCGTCGTCGACTTCTGGAAAAAGAGCGGAAGGATTTCCAGCAGGCCGCCCCAGATCACCACAAACAGCGTGAGGACAAACAGCAGGCCTACGTTTCTCTCGATTTGATCGTGCTTGATCATTATTGTGTTCTCCCAAATCAGGCGTGGTTAGCAGCAGCAGCCGGAACAACCACCGGCGCGGTCTTGCCGCCAGCCATCGTCTTGAACATGTTGTAGGCCATGATCAGCATACCCACCAGGAACAGGGTGCCGCCCAACCAGCGAACGAACCAGTACGGGTAGGAAACCTTGACCGATTCGACGAAGCTGTAGGCCAGGGTGCCGTCGGCATTGGCCGCACGCCACATCAGACCCTGCATGACACCGGCAATCCACATCGAGGCGATGTAAAGAACGGTGCCGATGGTGGCGATCCAGAAGTGGGTCGTAACCAGCGAGGTGCTAAACATTTCCTTCTTGCCGTACAGGCGCGGGATCAGGTAGTACAGCGAACCGATCGACACCATCGCCACCCAGCCCAGAGCGCCGGAGTGCACGTGGCCGACCGTCCAGTCGGTGTAGTGCGACAGGGCGTTGACCGTCTTGATGGACATCATCGGGCCTTCGAAGGTGGACATGCCGTAGAAGGACAGCGAGGTGATCAGGAACTTCAGGATCGGATCGTCGCGCAGCTTATGCCAGGCGCCCGACAGGGTCATGATGCCGTTGATCATGCCACCCCAGGACGGCGCCAGCAGGATCAGCGAGAACAGCATGCCGATCGACTGAGCCCAGTCAGGCAGGGCGGTGTAGTGCAGATGGTGCGGGCCGGCCCACATGTAGGTGAAGATCAGCGCCCAGAAGTGCACCACGGACAGGCGATAGGAATAGACCGGACGGCCCGCCTGCTTCGGCACGAAGTAATACATCATGCCGAGGAAGCCGGCAGTCAGGAAGAAGCCGACGGCGTTGTGGCCGTACCACCACTGAATCATCGCATCCTGCACGCCCGCATAGGCCGAGAAGGAGCCGGTCAGGGAGTACGGCATTTCGGCGCTATTGACGACGTGCAGCAGCGCCACGGCGACGATCATCGCGCCGAAGAACCAGTTGGCGACGTAGACATGGGAGACAGTGCGCTTGACGATGGTGCCGAAGAACACGATGCCATACGAAACCCAGACCAGAGCGATGAGGATGTCGACCGGCCATTCCAGCTCGGCGTATTCCTTGCCGGTGGTGAAACCGAGCGGCAGCGAAACGGCGGCGAGCAGAATGATCAGTTGCCAACCCCAGAAGGTGAAGGGAATCAGCGGCCCGCCCCAAAGGCGGGTTTGGCAGGTGCGCTGAACGCACCAGTAAGACGTTGCGAACAGGGCGCAGCCGCCAAACGCGAAAATAACCGCGTTCGTGTGCAGCGGGCGCAGCCGGCCAAAATGCAGGAAGGCGATGTTCGTCGCCTCTGGCCAGACCAGCTGGGCAGCAATGATGACACCGACCAGCATGCCAACAATGCCCCAGATGACGGTCATGACGGTGAATTGCCGCACGACCTTGTCATTATATGTGGTTTGCGTTCCAGACATGAACCTACCTCTCGTTAATGGAAAAGACTTGAATGACCACCCCCCTTTTTAAACCCAAGGTGGCGCATGAAGCGTGATGGTATTGCAGATCGGCCCGGTTGTTTTGACCTAGATCAACATACAGATTATCTAGTCACAAATAGGCTAAAAGTTGTAATTGTGATACACATAGAATATACGAATTGCTTCACGATATTTGAAAGTAATATTCGCATTCCGCGCAAAACGTGGCGACAGCGAACGCTGTTGCGAAAATTGTCAAGGCCGGGCGGGGCGTGGACAAAAAAAGGGTGCGTCGCAACGCACCCTAACCCCAACAGAGAACCTTCGTGAAGCGCGGCTTCACACAGGGCGCTACTTTGCCCGCCCAGGCAGGCGGGCATGTTGACGCAGATCAAGTGTTGTCAGATTTGTCACTACTCCCGCTTTGCGCCGCCACGGGCTGCATGCCGGGGATTGCGTCCGCCGCGCGCTCATTTTCTGGCGGCGCCGGCTCGTCGTCCATCAGCACGCGAAAGCCCGGCCCTTCGAGATCGTCGAACTGGCCGCTGCGCACCGACCACCAGAAGGCCGCGGCGATGCCGAAAACCAGCAGCACCGAGATTGGGATCAGCAGATACACACTTTCCATCAGGAATCCTCCAGACGCTGAATGCGCAGCGAATTGAGCACGACCAGCAGCGAGCTGGTGGACATGCCGATACCGGCCATCCACGGCGTCACAAAACCGGCGATGGCGAGCGGCAGCGCCACGATATTGTAGGCGAAGGCCCACCACAGATTCTGGCGGATCACGGCCAGGGTTTTCGCCGCCCGCCGCAGGCCGCGGCGCAAATGCTCCAGATCTTCGGACAGCAGCACGAAATCGGATTGCGTCCGGGCCAGTTGCGCGCCGCCGCCCATAGCCACCGACACCTGGGCCTGCGCCAGCACCGGCGCGTCGTTCACGCCGTCGCCGATCATCGCCACCACGGCGCCGGACGCCTGCAAGGCCGTCACCGCGTCATGCTTGCCCTGCGGCGTGACGCCGGCGCGGGTGTCGTCGATGCCGAGCCGCTCGGCCACCCGCCCGGCCACCGCGGCGGCATCGCCGGTCAGGAGGACGACTTGGCGCCCGCTCCGCTGCAAGTCGGCAATCAGGGGCGCGGCCTCGGCGCGAACTTCGTCGCCGAGGCGGAACAGCGCCTGGCAGCCAGCGTCGTCGCCCAGGGCCACGATCGTGTCGCCGCTGGCGAGCCACTCGGCCGGCGGCGACATGCTGCCGCCAGCCAGAGCGTAGTCCGGGCGGCCGATGCGATAACGCCGCCCGTTGACGCAGGCTTCGATTCCCTGCCCCGGCTCGGCCCGCGCCTCGACGGCATCGGGAAACTCATCACCGGCGGCGCGGCACAGGGCGCTGCCCACCGGATGCTCGGAATGGCGCTCCAGCGCGGCGGCAATGGCCAGCGCCCCGGTCTGCGTCAGCGCGCCGCGCCCCTCGACCGCAACGAGGCGCATGCGCCCGGTTGTCAACGTGCCGGTCTTGTCAAAAACGAAATGCGTCGCCCGCGCCAGCGTCTCAATGGCGTGCCCGCGCGTCACCAGCAGGCCGTCGCGGGCCAGCGCGCCCGCCGCCACGGTCAGCGCCACCGGCGTCGCCAGCGACAGGGCGCAGGGGCAAGTCACCACCAGCACCGACACGGTGATCCACAAGGCCCGGCCCGGATCGGCCCAGTACCAGCCGATGGCGACCAGCACGGCGACCGCCAGCAGGGCGGCGACGAAATAACTGGCGATGCGGTCGGCCAGTTCGACGATGCGCGGCTTTTCCAGCGCCGCCCGCTCCATCAGGCTGACGATGGCCGACAGGCGCGTGCCTTCGCCAACCTGCTCGACCTGCACGACCAGCGGACTCTCGGCATTGACCGAGCCGCCGGTCACGGCATCGCCCGGCGCTTTCGCCACCGGCTTGCTCTCGCCGGTCAGCAGCGACTCGTCGGCGCAACTCACGCCCTCGGCCACCCGGCCATCGGCGGGAACGATGTCGCCGGGACGCACCAGCACATAGTCGCCGGGCCGCAGATCGGCGACCAGACACTGTTCGGCGCTACGGCCCGCCGGAAAATCCGGCATCTTCTGGGCGAAGGCCGGCAACAGCTTGGTCAGCGCCTCGGTCACGCCAAGCGCCTTCTGGCGCGCCGTCATTTCCAGGAAGCGCCCGCCGAGCAGGAAAAAGACGAACATCGTCACCGAATCGAAATACACCTCGCCCGCCTGCGTCAGCGTCGCCCAGATGCTGGCGGCGAAGGCCGCGCCGACGCCCAGCGCCACCGGCACATCCATGCCGACCCGGCGCAGCTTGAGATCGCGCCAGGCATTGCGGAAAAATGGCGCCGCCGAATAGAACACCACCGGCAAGGTCAGCACCAGACTGGCCCAGCGCATCAGGCTTTCGACATCAACCGTCATGTCGCCGTCGGCGATGTACATCGGGAAGGCGTACATCATCACCTGCATCATGCCGAAGCCGGCCACCCACAGGCGCCACAGCGCTTCGCGCCGCTCCTTGCGGGAAATTTCCTCATTCTTCGCGGCGTCGTAGGGATAGGCGCGATAACCGATGGCGGCGATGGCGGCGAGAATGTCGGACAGCTTGATGCGCGCCTCGTCCCAACGCACCCGGGCGCGCCGGGTAGCGTAATTGATATCCACCGCCGTAACCCCGGCCAGCTTGCCGAGATGCCGCTCGTTCAGCCAGATACAGGCGGAACAGGTAATGCCTTCAAGCAGCAGCGAGGCTTCGCGCTCGCCCGCGTCCAATTCCTTGACGAAACTTTTCTGGAAATCAGCGTGGTCGAACAAGGCCAGTTGATCGAGGATCGCCGGCACCGCCTCGCGCGGCGACTCGGGCAGCGCGTCGCGGCTGCGGTAATAATCCTCCAGGCCGTTGTCGACGATGGCCAAAGCCACCGCCTGACAACCGTAACAACACATGGAGCGTTGCTGTCCGCCGATTGCCACCGCCAGATCGACATCTTCCGGCACGGGCAGGCCGCAGTGATAACAGGCGCAGTCAGACATGCAATAAAAAAGGCGCCGCAGCGCCTTTGGGCTCAAGGACTAAGCCTAAAGTATAGTTCACTTTACCCCCATTCGGATAGCGCCATCGAGCCGGATGACCTCTCCATTAAGGTAGCTGTTTTCCGCGATATGCTTGACCAGAGCGGCGAATTCCGCCGGTTTGCCCATGCGCGTCGGGAACGGCACCATCTTGTTCAGCGACTCCTGCACCTCCGCCGGCATGCCGAGCAGCATTGGCGTTTCCATGATGCCCGGCGCAATGGTCACGCAGCGGATGCCACTGCGTGACAGCTCGCGCGCCACCGGCAGGGTCAGGGCCACGATACCGCCCTTCGAGGCGGCATAGGCGGCCTGCCCTAGCTGGCCTTCAAAGGCGGCGACGGAAGCGGTATTGACAATGACGCCGCGCTCGCCGCCGGCATCCGGCTCGCCCTTGAGCATGGCATCGACGGCCAGACGAATCATGTTGAAAGTGCCGACCAGATTGATGTGGATGACCTTGGCGAAACTCTCCAGCCGGTGCGGCCCCTCGCGGCCAGCCACCTTCTCCGCCGGGGCGATGCCGGCGCAATTCACCAGCCCGTGCAGCCCGCCGAAGCGCGTCAGCGCCGCCTGCACCGCCGCGCTGGCGGAAGCCTCGTCGGCCACATCGGTTGCGACGAACAGCGCGTTGCCGCCCAATTCGCCGGCCAGCGCCTCGCCCGCCTGACGATTGAGGTCGGCCAACACCACCCTGGCGCCAGCCCCCGCCAGCATCCGCGCGGTCGCAGCGCCCAGACCGGAACCGGCGCCGGTAACAAGAAATACCTTATTGTCGATCTGCATGTCTGTTCTCCATATCCACGCCGGCCCAAAGTTTGCCGACAGCATTTCCGGACGGTGCCGTAGAAAAAGGAATGATAGTACCCGCCATCGCGGAAAGGAAGAACGCCCCACGCCGCGCCGACGCAACAACGCAGCCCGCAGCATGGCTTTTCGTCACAAACGGGCTAGACTAAAAGAGCCGCATTTACCCTTGGGAGGCTGCCATGGTCACTTTCGATTCCCCCATCGCCCGTTGCGATGCCGTGCACGAAATGGTCCTGACCGACGAAACACAGGCCGAATGCGCCCGCGAACACGCCTGCCCGCCCGGTCGTACCTGCCCGCTGTGCGGCTACTTCGCCGATTCGACCGAGCGCGCCGCTGTCGTTGCGAACAACGTGGATGCACGCCCGCATTGACTCAAGGAAGTGTTTCATTCGCACCCAATGGCTGCGTCACGGTCACAGCCCGCCACGGGCCGCGGGATTGCCCCATTGCCGCCGCCCAGTACCAGGCCGAGGCGTCTGAAAAATGCTGGCCGCGGGCGTCTTCGATCTGCTCGCACACACGCAACGCGGCGCCGGTTTTGCGGGCTGTGAAGCAACGTTGGACGGGCGCGTCGTTGCTCGCCGCCGTGCGCTCCAGATGTTCGCCCTCGATGCGGTAGCCAAGCGCCCGATAGCAGTCCGCCGCCGGGTGCAACATGCGCGTGGGCACGGTCACGTCGCGCAGCACCACAATCTGGCGGTCATCGGTCAGGCGCGTGATGCGGCCCGGAAAACGCTCGGCAAAACGCTGCTCGACGGCGGACAACGCCAGTGGTCGCACCGCCGCGCCCTGCCAAGTACGCGGCAGTTCGGCGGCGCTGGTGATGAAGACCGGCGCGGAAGTATCGCCCGCGCCCGCCGCGCCCCACAGCGCGCAAACCAGCATGGCCGCGCCAAACAAGGCTTTGCCGAGCACGCGATTTTGAAAAGTGTTGGCAATCATCTCAACTCCTTGCTTCAGCGCGTCCCATCACCACCGCGATGCCGCCGCACACCGCCGCCAGCACGAGCAGGCCCACACCCTGATGAACGAGCGCGGCGGCGCCATGCCCGCCAGCTTCCAGCGCCACCAGCACGGTGTTACGCAGCACGTTGCCGGCCAGCACCGTCAGGCCCACCAAGGGCAGACGCAGCAAAAAAGCGCGGTTAGCTCGGCCCCGGAGCAGCGCCACGGCGCAGGCGGTGAAGTAACCGGCCCAGGCCATCTGCACGCCGGAACACGGGGCATCGACAATGATCAGCCGGCCATCGACCAGCAGGCTGCTGCCTTCGCGCTGCACGGCGAACCACGCCCCCAGCAGCCAGCGGCTGGCTTCGGCGGTGATGACGCGCAGCGGGTAGCCAGCATAGAACTGCAACGAGGCGATCAGCGGCAGCGCCAGCACCGCCAGCGTCAGCACCGGCGTGGCGGCGATGGCGCAGCGCGCCGCGCCGCCATGCGCGCGCGCGGCGGGCAAAAAGGCCAGCAGACTGCAAGCCCAGGCGACGATAGCCAGCAGACTGGTGGCCAGCGGCGTCACCCAGCCACGCAGCAAGGTGGCCGCCAGCGTGCCGGCCAGCGCCGCCGCCAGCCAGGGTAGGCGCGGCGCGCAACGCAACTGGCCGCGCGCCGACCACAGCAGCGCCCCCAGCGTCGCCAGCGCCAGCAGGCCCAGTGGGTCATCGGAACCGTCGGCCACGCGCGCCGCCATCCAGCGCCAGGTCGGCCACAATGCGGCGCTTTGCAGTGCGATCCACAGCCAGGCCGGGGCGCGGTCGATGCGCATGGCGGCATTCAGGGCCAGAGGCCGGCGCAGTAGAAGTGCTATTGACATGATGCAGCCCTGCCTTGTTTCACGCAGCGTAAGCCCTGCGTCCCCGCCGCCGCGCCATCTGCGCGCCGATCACGGCCAGCACCACCAGCATCGCGGCCCAGGTGGCCGGTTCGGGCGTGCTGGACACCGCCTCGCCCAGCGCGCGGACCTCGCCCACGGCCAGGTCGCTAACGCCTTCGGGCATGGCACTGGGCTGGTTGGCGGTGGCGCTCTGCCCGCCGGGATTGCGCACCACTTTATCCACAGCGATGAAGCTGGTGTATTGGGTGAGCAGGCTGTAGTCCAGGCCCAGGCGGGTAATGGCGGCCTTTTGCGCATCGCCGCCGGTCAGGGCTTCCTCGTCGCTCAGGGCGGCGATGCGGTGGCGCGCCCACAGGTAACGCAGGGCGGCCGTGCCGCCGACATCGGCGGCGCGCAGGTCGATCGCCAGCGTCTGCTGGTAAGGGCCATTGGCAGCGCGGCCTTCGACCAGCAGCTTGGGTTGCTCGCCTGCCGCCGGTTCGCGCCACTTGCCGAACAGGATTACCGGACGCTCGGCCAGCACGTCGGGCAGAAACGGCGGCTCCACGTCGTACACCTCCATGCCCTCAAAGCGCGCCTGCACGCTGGTGAGCACGGGCGACTCGATGACGCGGCGGAAGCGCGCGGCCTGCGCCGCGGCCTGCTCGGGCCGGGTAACGATGAAGCTCTCGCCCATGCCGGCGCGCGCCAGCCCTTCCATCAGGTGCCGATTGACCGAGGAGCCGATGCCGAAGGCGAACACGTTGGCCTGCCCCAGATGCCAGCGCACCAGCGCGAAGGCTTCGCTTTCCACGGTGACGTAGCCGTCGGTTAGCACCACCACGGTGCGCGACAGATCGGGCGACTTCGGCTCGGCATAGACGCGGCGCAGCGCGGGCAGCAGTTCGGTCGAACCGCCGCCGCCCATCTCGTCGATGGTGCGCATCGCCGCCTCGATATTGTCCGCCGTCACCGGCACCGCGTGCGGCGCCAGGAAGCGGTTGCTGCCAGAGAACAGCAGCACGTTGAAGGTGTCGCTCGCCTTCAGCCCGCCCAGCAATTGGCGCATCAGCGCCTTGGCGGTATTGAGCGGAAAGCCGTGCATGGAACCGGAAATGTCCACCACGAAGATATATTCGCGCGGCGTGATGACGGCCGGCGGCGCCGCCTTGGGCGGCTGCACCATGGCGAGGAAAAAGTTCTCCTTCTCGCCGCGCTGCAAAAGCACGCCCGACTCGATCACGCTGCCGGCCAGCCGGTAGTCAAGGATGAAGTCGCGATTGTTGCTCTGACTGACGCCACGCGATGCATGGGCGGCCAGTTGCACACTGGCGTATTTGGCGGCGTCGCCAGCGTCCATCTGCGTGTCGATGACGTGGCTGGGCGAGCGGATTTCCTGGATGCCGATGGGGCTGACCAGATTCACCCTCAGGTCAAAGGCAGCAGGATTCGGCTCGCCCGCGTGCAGCACCGGCTGGGCCGGGAAGGCCGACCCGTGCGCCAGCGGTTGGCCGCTGGCGGTGGCGCTGGGCGCCTCGACCGCCGTCCCCGCATAGCGCGGCCCGACCACGGTTGGGAACACGAACTGGTAATTGCCCTCGGTCGGCGCCAGCAGCTCGTTGTAGCGCAGTTCCACCTGCACGTCGTCGCCCGGCAGGATATTGGCCACGTTCATCTGGAACACGTTGGGGCGATGCTGCTCCAGCAGAGCGGCGGTCTTGCCTTCCCTTTTGGCGGCGTCGTATTCCTTACGGGCCTGCTGCCTCTCGCGGATCTGCGCCACTACCAGGCGCTCGCCGATGCGCACCTGCAGGCCATTGACCGCCGCCCGCGTCGAACCGGGGAAAATGTACCGGGCCTCGATCGGCAGCGTACCTTCGTTCTTATAATGCTGCGTCACCACCACGTCGGCGATGACGCCGCTGATATCCACCTTGACGTCGGTGCGCTTGAGCGGCAGCGCATCGACGCCCGGTTGCGCGCCCTGGACAAAGAAATACGGGCTTTCGGCCTTGGCTTGGTTATCGGCATCGGACTGCGCACGCGCCGGCAAGGCCAGCACCGCCAGCGCGGCCAGCGCCGAGAAGCAGGCCGCGCGCAGTATCTGGCACACGCGCCGGGCGGTGACGGATTCGCAAACAGCATCAATCAATAAAGCGGCGGCGAGCATGGCGTGGCTCCTTGGCTTAAACCGGCAGGGCTGGGCAATCGCTTGGCGGAGCCGGCCCTGACCGTGACGGCGCCACCTGACCGTCACTGTGCAAGCCGCCCGTGAAGCCGTGATGAAGCCAGCGCGAAGCCAGTCGCGCTTTTATGTGAAGTCTGTGTGAGGGCGCGCCCCTGCTGTCAGCCTGACGTCACCCTGGAACCTCCGGCGAGGCGCCTGAAAGGAAAGGGTTTGTTGCCGCCAGCAGTTCGTCCGTGCTGCCCTCCATCGTTTGGCTGGCAGTCGAAACGGCCATGCGCCGGGGCGAAATCATCACGCTGCGCTGGGAGCATGTGGACTTGAAACGCCACGTCGCACATCTGCCCGCCACGAAAAACGGTAGCGCCCGCGACGCACCCCTGTCCTCGCGGGCCGTTGCAGTGCTCCAGGCCCTGAAAGGTACTCGTGATGCGGCCGGAGAGAAATCAGGCAATGACGAGGATGCAGCAGACGCGGGCCGGGTGTTCGAGATTCGCAGTGATGCCGTGACGAGAGCCTTCGAGCGAGCAGTAGCACGCGCCCGCAAGAACTATGTCGATGAATGCAAAGCGGCCAAGCAACGGCCGGACGGCAAGTTCCTAACCGACCTGCGCTTTCACGACCTGCGGCATGAGGCGACCTCTCGTCTGGCCTCGATATTTCCAATGCACGAACTGACGGAGATCACGGGTCACAAGGAAACGCACATGTTGATGCGGTACTACCACCCGCGGGCCGAAGATTTGGCAAAGCGGCTGGCGTAAAGCCATGGTTGGATACACAAACGTGTATCCATGTGCTAGGCTTGCGAAATGAAGGACGCTGGCATCCGCATTCGAGTTGAAAAGGAGCTCCGCACTGCATTTGTGGAAGCCTGCCAGGCAGAAGACCGGCTGGCTTCCAACGTGTTGCGCGACTTTATGCAAACCTATGTCGCGCGACGCCAAGGCGGCCAAGGCGACTTGTTTTCGGGGCCTGTACGCAGGCCGGAACAACTGAAGAGGAAGCCGGCATGAGCCGGTCGCCAAGGGAGGAAAAGATGGCTATCGAGCATGACGCGCTGAAAAGTGGCGCCAGAAAACAGGTAGCTGTTAAGCGTGTAAACGGTAAGCCCGCCGAGCCATTTTTCGCGGTCGATCTGTTTTGCGGCGCCGGCGGACTATCCGAGGGGTTCCGGCAGGCCGGTTTCACCATCATCGCGGGTTCCGACAATGACCCGGATGCAATGGCAACATATGCCTCCAACTTCCCGGAAGCACGCGCCATTACGGGTGATATCCGCTCCGCCGCCGTGAAGCAGCAGATTCTTGATGCAGCGCGGCATGCCACCGTCTTGATCGGTGGGCCGCCGTGCCAAGCCTTCTCGCAAGTACGCAACCACACCCGCATGATCGACGACCCCCGGAATGCGCTCTACCGAGAATTCGTGGACGTCCTCAAGCAAACGCTGCCACCCGCCTTTGTCGTGGAGAACGTGACGGGGATGGATCAGATGGGGGTCCGTAAGCAGATCGCCACAGACCTTTCGCTAGACGGCGAGTACATCGTCCTGCCACAAGTGGTGGATGCGGCCGATTTCGGCGTGCCGCAGACCCGCAAGCGCCTTCTCTTCGTAGGAGTTCGCACCGCTAGTGGCATGGTTCCACCAGTACTGACGGGATCAGAAGCGGTGCAGGCCGTCACCCTTGCGCGCTTCACGGGCTCGCGCCGCCCCCGTTACCAAGTCGTGGTTCAGGAGCACATCCGGAGCTTACGAACGGGCGAGGCGCTGGCGGCCCCTGACAACCCCTCTGTTGTGAGCGCCGCCGACGCGATCAGCGACCTGATTGAGTTGCCTGTCGGCAACCGGCAGGACATACTGCCATACAGCGAATTGATGGCCCCTCAAAGCGCATACCAGCGGTTAATGCGCGAAGAAGCCGGGACAACGCTGGCGAACGTTCAGGTGCCCCGCCTCAATCCTGATACGAAACTGCGGCTTCTTGGCATCCCGCCCGGGGGCAACTATCGCGACCTGCGAGAAGATCTCCAGGAGCGCTACATCACCGGGCACCGCTGGGGCCAAGACAACGGAACAGGAAAACTCTCCCGGAAGCACTTCTATGCCTACCGCCGTCTGCATCCGGACGTTTGGGCGTGGACCCTCAACACGAAAGCCGATTCGGTCTATCACTACAGCGTCGCGCGCGCGCTATCGGTTCGCGAGTTCGCACGGCTCCAGTCTTTCCCGGACAGATTCGTTTTCACAACCGATCCACGGCCAGGGATGATCGAAGGGCGCCACGATGGCGGTCCAGCGCACTCGCGTTACCGGCAAGCCGGGAACGCAGTTCCACCTCTGCTCGCCAAGGCGGTAGGGGTGAGCTTGGCTGCGCAATTGCGGATATTCCTATCACATGAACAGCGATACGCTGGGGCCGGGTGAGGACACTACGTGGCTGAATCGAAGAATCAGAAGAGCAATGGGGCGGGGTCCATCAAGTCGGCCTTCGGCGCCGTCAACCGGGCAAGACTCATCAATTCCTATTTCGCTCAGCAAAGCGAAAAGAACATCACCCCGGATCAGGCATGGGCGCACGTCTACAGCCTGCTGCTGTGGGTTGACCAAACGACTGGTCTGGGCCATTGCTATGAAAGCGACAAGAGCCAGCCGGGTAAACGCTGGTATGCGCGGTCATTGGCATTCCACGACTGGGTTTCGACGGCGCTCGGCGTAGCTCCCGGAGAGCTTGTCAAGCAAATTGACTGGCTATTCCTTCGGGCTGCCGAGGACTTGGCCGCCTACGTGATCCGCCAAGCAGCGAAGGTAACCGCCAAGGCTGAGACCCAGCGCAAGCCTTACCACGGGCGCGGATTTCCGAGGCCCGGCGAAGACCCGGAACTCGTCGCAATCGTTCGGGAAACGCTTGGCAGCCATCTCGGTTCCGAGCCGCCGCCCGAGGTATGGGACAAGCTGGTCCAGCACGTCCGCCAGTACCTCGCGCTGGAGAACAAGCGCAAGAACCTTGTAGGAGAAGGATTCGAGGACGTGCTTGCGCAAGTGCTGCAACGGACGTGCCGCCGCGATGATATGGAGGTTTCCACACGCCGCGCCTTGCACGAGCTGCGGGGGTTCAACCGCATGCGGGCCGGTGACAAGCCCAACAAGGTAGATGTCTCAGTCATTCGCCCGTCGATGCGAACCCTTGTGACGGCGAAGTGGAGCGTTCGCGCGGACCGGGAAAAGCAGTTCGTGACCGACTTCACTGACTACGTGAACGCCGAGTCCGACCGCAAACCGTTTGAATACATCTTCGTCACCAACGAGTTCGATCCGGCCCGGCTCATGCGCGCCTGCGAGCAGCTTGTCGGCAATGCCCTGATGTTCAAGCATGTCGTGCACATCAGCACGGATGCAATCAAGGCCACCTATGGCTTGTCCGGCGATGGAAAGGACGAGGCTGCTTCAATGCAACGCGTCTTGAAGCATATCGATGAAGGCCGGCTGATAAGCCTGGAGCAATGGCTTGCTGGCCTGAAATCTGAGTAGCAGGCTCCAAATTGGTATCAGTCGCAGCGAAAACTGCAAAATCCTGCACTCAAAAGCAAAACAACGCATCACACCGCAAGGCGTAATACGTTGTTTTTATTTGAAATTCGTGGTGCCGGTGAGAGGAGTCGAACCCCCGACCTTCGCATTACGAATGTCAAAACAGAATCAATAAAATCAATGGTTATTGCTCTTTAGATGATTATTTGCCACAATTTTGCCACACTCAAAAAGAGCAGACGAAGACATGGCAACGTTTCGGAAGCGCGGGCAATACCAGTGGGAGGCGCAGGTGCGTCGGCGTGGCTACCCGGCGCAAAGCAAGACCTTTAACACCAAGGCCGAGGCGGAAGCCTGGGCCAAGACCATCGAATCGGAGATGTCGCGCGGCATCTGGGTCAGCCGCAGAGAGGCCGAGGCAACGACGCTCTACGAGGCGCTGGAACGTTACGAGCGTGAGATCACTTCGACAAAGAAGGGGGCTGTACAAGAAACCTACCTTCTGAAACTCTGGCGAGTGATTGACTTGGCCAGGCGACCGCTTGCAACCATCCGCAGCGCCGACGTGGCGAAGCTGCGTGACGAGTGGTTGAAGGACTACAAGCCCGCAACGGTGCTCCGCCGCTTGGCCGTCCTGTCCCACGTCTTCACCATTGCCCGCAAGGAATGGGGCATGGAAAGCCTGTCGAACCCGGTTGAACTGGTGCGCAAGCCTCAGCCGAACAACGCGCGGACGCGGCGCATTGCTGTCTCCGATCAGGCTGCAATCGTACCAGGCGCGGATAATGCCGAGTCGGAACGCGGGACACAGGATGGCGAGCTTGAATGGATTGTTGCTGCCAGCGGCTCGGCCGTGCTGCCCTCAATCGTTTGGCTGGCGGTCGAAACAGCCATGCGCCGTGGCGAAATCGTCACGCTGCGTTGGGAGCATGTGGATTTGAAACGGCGGGTTGCGCACCTACCCGCCACGAAGAATGGCAGTGCGCGTGATGTTCCCCTCTCGTCTAGCGCCGTGTCAGTGCTTCAAGCCTTGATGGATGCGCAGGACACGAATGCTGTGGACAGCGGTCGCGCGTTCGATATTCGCAATGATGCGGTGACTCGGGCCTTTGATCGCGCGGTCAAGCGCGCACGAAAACTCTACGTCGAGGAATGCACGGAGGCCAAGCAACGGCCCGATGGCAGGTTCCTGACCGATCTGCGCTTTCACGATCTGCGACACGAAGCCACCTCGCGTCTGGCTTCGATCTTCCCCTTGCACGAACTGACAAAGATCACGGGTCACAAAGACCCGCGCATGCTCATGCGGTACTACCATCCGCGCGCAGAAGACTTGGCCAAGCGCCTCGCATGACCGATTCGGCCGATGCTGCTCGATGTTCGGCCCGTCAGGAACCCGTATGCGCCTTCGCAGCCAAGTAGCTTTCAATCTCTTGCAGCCGTGGCAAATCGGACTTGCGTATCCAGTAGGGTCGCTGGACGGCAACACGCTGTGTTATCCAGCCCGCTGCATCGGGTTGGCCGAGATGCTCGCCAATCAGAAGCCATGAACCATCGTCGGCCGGGCGCTCGAAGGTCACGCATTCAACGGCTTCAAAGGCCAGGCGGCCAACCTCGCGCCAACTGTCGGCGCTGCCGATTTGCACGCCCGCAACAGCGAACGACAGGCCCAAGGTTTCGAGATATGCGCGGGCTGCTGGCTCATTCATCCGGTGATAGCAGATACGGCGGCCGTAGTCGCAGCGGATACGGGCGATTTCCGCATGGTCATGAACAGACAGCATCTCGCGCTCGGCCCTGAGGCCGGAAAGCTCGACCTCGATCTCGGCCAGGCGCTCGGGTGTCGGGTTATCGTGGTATCGCTCGCTGGTGAGAATGGCCCGCAGGTCAGTGATGCACTCACACGCACACTCAAACGCAATGGCTTCATCTTGCGTCCATTTCTGCATGGTGCTTCCTCCTACGCTCAAGCGTATTCAGGTGTGGGATACCATCGGCTGAAATCCAGCCGTGCGGCACACACGACCTCGGGCACATCGGCCAGCAGGTCTAGCAAGTGCTCGATAGTACGAAAGCGCAGTTGTTCGCCGTTTTCGCTGACGACTTCGTAGTATTCGCCTTCAACATCAAGTGCCAAGGCATACCCAGCCCGGTTATCTGCAATCACATGGGGCATGATCGGAACCAGGGTCTGGCTGCCTAGTGATAAGAGTTGATGCAATCTGATTGTCTTCATGTTCACGGGCTTCCTTGCTCGGCGTACTGCCGTACGGGTCACAACTCTTTGTCCGTCACGCTGGCGTCAAGGCCGTTGGCGGTCTTCTTGACGATGGTCTTGCGTTCGGCCTTCTGCGCACCGTTGATCCAGAGGGCTAGCCTGGGCATGGCCTGGATGACGCTCGGAGCCGTCGCCCAAGGGGCGATATTTTCAAGCCGGTAGGTGTAGGACACGGCAAAGCTCTGGTCTGGCTGGATGTTCCAGCCGGTCACTTTCTCTACACGCATATCTGCGAAGCAAATGAAACCATGCATGACTTTCTGCACGGTCAAGCCGATGGACTGGCCCTCGCGCTCCGTGTAGAACTTCTGGCCCTGGTCGGTGACTTCGTAGCGCCTGCCCTTGCCATCTGGCGCTGACATAAACAGTCCTGCCCCTTCAAGAGCCGACAGGGCACGGCCAATGCCGTGCTCCTGCTCCATCTGATTCAGTGTGACCGGAAAACCTTTATTGAGAGGTACACACACAGGGCCAGCCTTCTCGAACCCCTGATTAATCGCGGCCTTGAAATCTGATTCAGTCGGCTGCTTCTCGCCGCATGCCGAAAGAATAAGACCTACGGCCAAAACCACCCATCCTCTCATTCTTCATTCCTCATGTTTTTTGACGGTAGGCATTTCCGGCTCCCAATCGGTCATATCGACTGTTACACAGGTGATGCCTATTGAGCGCAGATAGCGCATACATGTGTTCCAAGACTTGAAAGCTCTGACTTCTCCACGGTCGGTATAGAGTTTTCCCGGCTTCTGTCTGCGTAGCTTGGCCGTCACAGTGAATCCATCCGCAGTCGCGTGAATATCGGTCTGCTCGATAGATTGTGTTGCGGCGGCCTGGGCCAAACTTTTCTGCGTCAGCTTCATTATGCGTAATCCAAGAAACAAAAGCAACCGCAATTTACAGTATTTTGCGGATGCAAATTATACATTATTGCTGCTTTCTTGAGGAATTCTTCCCGATTACCCCGCCTTGTGCAGCACGCGCGGCTTATCAATCAATACCTTCAATCTTCAATCCACGCCATCGTCGGCCACCCAAGATTTCTGGCTTGCCCGCACCAAGGCCCGCACGGCGGCCTCGTGCCGGGCGATGGCTTCGCGCAACTCGGCCAGCCGTTCGAGTTTGACACGCTCCGTTTCATGGAATACCTCATTCAAGGAGCGCGCAATCTGGTTGATGTTGCGGCCGATGGCCGCAAGCTCGCGGTTGCTGGCCCACAGGCCCACCAGTTCAGCATCAGTCATGACGGGCTGGCGAAGAAGATTTGATTGCACCAAGGCCGCCACATAGCGGCTTGGTGCCATGCCTTTGATTTTTGCCTGCGCGCCAGTGGCTTCTATCAGGAAGCGCGGCATCCGCACCGTCATGCGTGCGGTGTCGGCCCTTTCCGCATCCGGTTCAATGGGCTGGCCGATGTCGTCATCCTCGCCGGTGACAGCCAGAATGACGGCCCGAAGAAGCTCCGATTCGGACAGCCCGCGCGCCTTCGCCATGCTGCGAAAGCGCACTTTGGTTTCTGGTTCGACAAGCGTTTTTAGTACGGGCATAGAGAGGGATGAGGCAAGTCTGGGCAAATTCATGGAATTTGTACCAGATAGCGGCTGAAAAGCCTATCCTGCCCTAGATTTCACCCCCTCCCCTCCCTCATGCCTTTGTGGAACACAAACGGTACTGAAAACAGCCATGTTCGGGACACTTCTCGAACATTTGTGGGACAAAAAGCAATCATTTCCAGGACACATTCGGTACGAGTCCGATACATACAGAACCCAATGGCGGCGAATCCGGAGTCTCTTCACCTGCTTTTTGCCTTTGGATTGCAAAAGATAAGCTCTTAAAGCCTCTGGATAGAGCGCCGCAAATGCACTATATTTGCCGCTGCATTTATATATATTTTGTCAAGTGTTTTTGCTTGTCAAAATTAACCTAGAGGGCATCAGCATGATTCTGGAAATTTCAGCGATGGTCGGGGCGACCGCAGCAGTAGCGGGGTTGATCTGGCGGCTTGTGATGGTTGCAAAACGTGATGGGGCATCGTCTCTGCTGACCACACGCGCAAACGAAACACTACTGCATGCCTGCCTGTTATTTAGTTGGGCGATGTTTATGGGGGAAGGCGCAGGCGTCTTGCTGCACTCGGCTCCCAACGAAATGATGGCAGGCTATGGGGCGTTGTTTGGCGGGCTATTCGCAATGTGCCTGCTCAAGACAAAGCCCAGCCTGGCCGCGACTGTGACGAGGGGTGATCATGGCTGACTTTTACTTCTACACCGACACGTTCAACCGCGTATCCACAAGTCTTGATACCTATGTCAGCGATGTGTCATCAGCGCTTGCGGGCGGCTTCTCCGGGGTGGCTACAACGCTTGTCACGATCTACGTGATGTTGTGGGGATGGTCGATGATGCGAGGTGTCATTACCGAGCCGGTGACAGATGGCGTAAGCCGGATTGTCCGACTGGCAATTATTGTTGGCCTGGCTACGAATGTCGGCCTGTACAACGGCTATATCTCGAATTTCCTTTGGAATACCCCGGATGCGCTGGCAGGCTTGATTGCAAGCGGCTACAGCGACAGTACGACGAATGCCAATTTCCTTGATACGTTGTTTGGCAAAGTTTACGACCTTGGCCAAGCCTATTACGACAAGGGGTATGCATCTCCCGGTTGGCTGCCCGACTACGGGATGGTCATTGCCGCTTGGTTGATTTGGGTTGTCGGACTCGTGGCGACAGGTTATGCCGCCTTCCTGTTGGTGCTCTCGAAGATCGTATTGGCCGTGGCACTTGGCGTTGGCCCGCTTTTCGTCCTGTGTTTGATGTTCGAGCCGTCCAAGCGGCTGTTCGATGCCTGGGTGGGGCAGGTGCTGAACTACGTCTTTTTGGTCATGCTGACGGCAGCCACGATCAAACTGCTGTTCACGATCATCAGCCTGTACCTCGATGCGGTCTTTGGCGCCCATGCTGCAACGGGCGGCGCTGACCCCAGCTATAGCCAGATATTTCCCTTGATCGCCCTCTGCGCCATTGGTGGCCTGGCGCTCGTGCAGATGCCCTCCGTCGCCTCGGCCCTCGGCGGCGGCGTTGCGGTGTCCTCATTGGGCGCGGTTCGCTGGACATATGGCAAGGCCACTGGCGGTGCCTCCGGGATGCTATCGGCCGCACGTCCGACCAACATGCGCAGGGCTATGAACAAGGCGCGTTCGGAAGTGCGCATTGCAAAGAACGCGGCCACGGCCGTGGCGGGCGCACCGATGGCCGTCTATCGAAGGATCACGGGCGGCAATCGGATTCGTCGCGCAGCCTGACACCTATTCTTTACTTCACTACATGGAGCATTCAGCATGAAAGCATTGAAGAAGTTTTTCGGGGCCGCCACCCTGACCCTCGGCCTGGCGCTTGGGAATTCGGCGCACGCCGGTATTCCCGTGATCGACGCGGCCAACCTGGCGCAAGCCATCCAGCAGGTTGCATCTTGGGCGCAGCAGTACGAACAAATGGTGGATCAACTCAAGCAAATGGAGCAGGCATACGAAAACCTGAATGGCATTCGCAACATGGGAAGCCTGGTCAACAATCCGTTGGCCCGGAAATACCTACCTGCCGAGTACCAAACCATCCTGAGCCAAGGCGTCGGCCAGTGGCAGTCGATCTATGACGCGGCCAAGAAGTTCGACATGGCGACTAGCAGCCTATCAGCCAGCAGCGACGCCGCCCAAGCCTTCCAGCAAATTGCGAAGCAAGCGGCCATCAACAGGGCTACCGCGGAAGAAGCCTACAAGACGGCCAGCCAGCGGTTCGACGACATTCAGGTGTTGTTGGACAAGGTGAATGCGGCGCCGGACGCCAAGGATATTGCCGACCTACAAGCTCGCATTCAAGCCGAGCAAGTGATGATGCAGAACGAAGCGAACAAGCTGCAAATGCTGGCTCAACTGGCCTCGGCACAGAAGGACTTGCAAAACCAACAGGCACGGGAAATCGGCATGAAGGCGCTGCGAGGCAGTCCGCCCCGCTTCTGAGAACGCTCAACCGTCATTTTCGCGTCCGCGAAAATTTCTCTGCCCGCCACATCGGCGGGCTTTTTTCGCCCGCTCGATGGGCCTGTGCCGCTACTCTGTGGTGCCATCTTTTCGTAACGTAATTACGTACGTTACCTTACGAATGGTGCCGCGCCATCGAGCGCGGCGGGTGTCGGGTCTTTGGGGAGGATTGAGGGTCAAGGGTGAAACCGGAAGCCGCACGCGGAACGCAGCGCAGCGAGTACCGAACGGGTGAGGATTTCAGGGCGCTTGCGCCCGGCCCTTGATGCTCAAGCCGTGGGGCGCAGCCCCGTAAGCTCCCGGCACTGCCTGGGGGAAGGAAGCCGAAGGCGCACATCCCCCAGGCGATGCCTAGCGGCGAGCGATGCTTTTGCTGTCGTATGTGGAGGCCCGCCCCGCGTCGCAGCAGGGCGGGGACTTCACTACCTAGCGCCCTTGCTGACAAGCAGCAGAGCGACTAAGATAGCGACGTGGATCAATCTCTTGATCCAACGTCGGCGACCTTCTTGCAACGGATGATTCGCCATTGTGGTTCATCACCTCCAAACACCGGGGTGATTAGCGAAAGGCCCGTGCCACCGGGCCTTTTTCTTTCGCTGCCCGGTAGTGTGATCTTACCAGCCATTTCAAAGTTTTCGCGTCCGCGAAAACGCGGCCGGCCTTGGCGGGCCGCTATGCGTCGTCAATCGAAGATCTGTGATCGCGGCCATACCCTTTGCCGGGATACGGGGTTGAACCCGCTTGAGCGGGTTCAAGGGCTACCGCCCCGGCCCCTACCGGCAAACCGGACAGTCCCCCGGACTGTCCGGCTTCGGGGCGCATGGCCTCTAGCCACGCCGGGAAAGCGCAACCGTCCGGTTGGGCTTGCAAGGTGGGGCCGGTAGCAGTTTCTTCCCTGGGAGACAGGCGCAAAGCGCCAGGCGAAGCCTGAATGTCGTAGTGGAGGCCCGCGTCGCAGCGGGGCGGGGACTTCACTACCTAAGCCGCTTGCTGTAGAACAGCAAGACGACTATGATAGTTAATTGGATCAATCGCTTGATCCAGTGGCGACTTTTAGACGGTTTCGCCATATTGGCTCACCTCCCAACTACCGGGGTGAGTAGCGAAAAGGCCCGTCCTACCGGGCCTTTTCGCGCCCGGTTCGCCAATTCTACCAGTCCATCCCCTGAATCTCTTGGCTTCCCGGCGTTGCCAAGCCGCCCTTGGCATCTTGACCCTTCGGGCTTTGATCGCTGACGCCTCCGCGCCTGCAGCACTGCACGCGATGCCATCCGCTAAAACTGACCGTAGGTCATCCGTCACGCCGAATCACCGGACGCGTTCACTCCGGAACACCCCGTTTCGGGATATCGGCCCGAAGCGGCACCTTGATTAGAAAAAGATTAAAGACAGATTAGAGAAGGCCGAGGACATACAAAAAATCGTTACGCGACAATTGGTTGAAACGTTCGCGCCTGTGGATTGTTCGGGTTCTATCCCCCTTTCCTTCGGGTTCCATCCCCCTCCGGTTCGTATTCTGTCCCCCCGGCTTCGTGTTCTGTCCCCCTCCCGACGCGGGTTCTATCCCCCCTCAAGTTCTCTGGCGCATGATTCGCCCTCCTGCCCGTCCTCGCAGGTGCCTTTGCTGCGATGCCGACGGAAGGCGGCTCACCCTCACCAGCCCGTCGCCGCCGACCTCTCCCGAGAACGATTGGCCGGCCTTATTGCTTTCCCGTTCCAGCGCCTCAAAGGCGGGGATGAGGCTGTCGTCTGTCCAGTCGAGCAGAGCCTTACGGCGCTCAGCATCGTTCCTAGCGTTTTCTCCCGCTTCACTGCCGCATAGAAGGTGCAGGGTCTCCACCTTGTAAGGTATGGGCTCGGCGTGCGTCGAATAGAAGCCGTGCAGCCATTGGGCCAGCGGGTGGCCGATGAGGGCGTGCCGGACGCTCCAATCGACCTGTGTCCAACTGTCGCGATTGAAGATCGCCTTCATGCGCGGGTTCAGGATCACCGCATAGCGGCTGCTGATACCGTCGCGGAAATACTCGTCGATCAGCGAACCGCCGTAGGTGTAAGGGCCTTGGGTGACTTCCACGGCTGTCGCCGTCAGCCTGGCGAGCACCTTCCGCAGCCATTCGCGGTCGCTCTTGCCGATATTGCTGCCACCTGGGCCGCCTCGGCCTATGAGGCGAAGAAATGCTTTCTCCGTGAACTCGATCCGATTGCCCAGCTTGACCAAGCGCGCGAGGTGCAGCGCACCCTCCCATACATCAAGGTCGGATTGGTCGAGCCGTGGGCCGGTGTAAATGATAGAGATGCCTTTGACGCAGGCGATAGGTTCACGCTCCATGTACCGGCGCTTTCCGCGCTTGATCGCGCCGAACAGCGCGGAGCGGAGTACGCCATTGGGGACGCCCCGCATTGGCTCCGGCCATAGCGGCAACTGCGCATCGGCCAAGGCGCGCTCAATGTTCCGTTGGCGTATGCCTGCGAGCGGGTCTGTCGCGACGAGAGCTTGGCGCGGCTTGGCCGCGCCCAATGTTGCGGCTTCCATCGCTCAGGCTCCGGCGGACGCGCTGACGTGGCCGATGCCAGATGGTTTGGCCTGTTGGCGCTGCCTTGCAACCTGTTCGGCTTTGGTGGGCCGACCACGTTTCGGCCTGGCGTTGTCGCTGACTGCTGGGAGCGCAGGCCCGGCAGGGCCGCCGTGGATGTGCTGGGCAATCCAGCACTCAACGTCCTCGATGCGCCAGAGAAGCCGCTTGGTTCCGGGGAGCCGACAAATTGGCGGCAGCGAAGCGGGATTGCGGGTAACGTCGCTGCGGATGCTGGCGACGGATTTGTGAATGTATGCGGAGAGTTGTTCTACCGTGAGCAGAGCTTTCATGGGTTATGACCTGTCCGGGCCACACCGGCAAGAACCAGCATGGCTCGGATGAGTCCGCAGCAGTCATGGCGCTTCTTGGTTGGTCACCGACTCTGCCAAGCGGTAACGAATCCACCATGACGGGGTTGTGCCCCATGTAGGTCTGCTCTCCCTGGAACGCCGCACATTAGCTCCGGCCTCATCCTGACCGGCGGCTTCGTTCTCAAAGGCGATTGCCTTTCGGCATCCTTTCTGGCACCTAGCTATGCTCGCTTTTGGCTAGGTGAGTACTGGACGGCGCGCGCCTTCGGCTCTGTTGATCGTCGTCGGGCTGCCGCCAGATACGACCATTCTTGTGCTGCCGAAGATCTTCTTACGTTTCCCCAGTGCTTGCGGCAAGGATACCGGCAAAGCTTCGCAGTGTCGAGCAGCCGCAGCCGCTTGCGTCCGCCACACTTGCCACAAATTTGCCACACACGCACTGCAAAAATCTGCACTTAAAAGCAAAACAACGCATCACACTGCAAGGTGTAATGCGTTGTTTTTATTTTGAATTGTGGTGCCGGAGATAGGAGTCGAACCTACGACCTTCGCATTACGAATGCGCTGCTCTACCAACTGAGCTACACCGGCACTGACTGACGCCTGCCGCGGAAACGTGTTTTTCCACAAGAAGTCGCAGTACAGCCTAAAATTATAACTTTTTCGTCGCCGCCAAGGCAATGTTCCCGCCACGATGAACCTGCTGCGCGCCCTCGCCACGGTCAGCGCGATGACCCTGCTCTCGCGAATTCTCGGCTTCGTCCGCGATTTTGTCATTGCTCGCGCTTTCGGCGCCGGCATCGCCACCGACGCTTTTTTCGTCGCCTTCAAGCTGCCCAACCTGCTGCGCCGGATGTTTGCCGAGGGCGCTTTTTCCCAGGCTTTCGTGCCGATTCTCGGCGAGTATCGTAACCAGTGTTCGGCGGCAGATACCCGTACTCTGGTCGATCATGTCGCCACCCTGCTATCGCTGGCGCTGTTCGTCATCACCGCCGTCGGCATCGTCGCCGCACCGCTGCTGGTCTGGATATCGGCGCCCGGTTTCAGCGCCGACGCCGGCAAGTTCGCGCTGACCGTCGAACTGACGCGCATCACGTTTCCCTACATCCTGTTCATGTCGCTGGTCGCGCTGGCCGGCGGCATTCTCAATACCTGGAGCCGTTTCGCGCTGCCAGCTTTCACGCCGGTATTGCTCAATCTGAGCTTCATTTTCATGGCCCTGTTTGCCGCGCCCTGGTTCGATCCGCCGGTGCTGGCCCTGGCCTGGGCGGTTTTCCTCGGCGGCCTCCTGCAACTGGCGATCCAGTTGCCGGCCCTGCGCCGGATCGCCATGCTGCCCCGGCTGTCGCTGAACTGGCGGGCCGCCTGGGCTGACCCCGGGGTACGCCGCATCGTCACGCTGATGGTGCCGGCGCTGATCGGCGTCTCAGTGTCGCAGATCAGCCTTTTGATCAATACCGTGTTCGCGTCCTTTCTCGCCGATGGCAGCGTTTCCTGGCTGTATTACGCCGACCGCCTGATGGAATTCCCCTCCGGCCTGCTCGGCGCGGCGCTCGGCACCATCCTCCTGCCTTCGCTGTCGCGCTGCCACGCCAGCGGCGACTCCGCCGAATACGCCAGACTGCTCGACTGGGGCCTGCGCCTGACGCTGCTGCTCGCCGTGCCCGCCGCCGTCGCCCTGGCCCTGCTGGCGGTTCCGCTGATCGCCACGCTCTTTTACCACGGCGCGTTCTCGGCCGGCGATGTGTTTGCCACCCGCAACGCCCTGATCGCCTACGCCGTCGGCCTGACCGGTCTGATTCTGGTGAAGGTGCTGGCCCCCGGTTTCTACGCCCGGCAGAATGTGCGCACGCCGGTACGCATCGCGCTGATTGCGCTGCTTGCCACGCAGGCGATGAACGCCGTTTTCATTTTCGCCCTCGGCCTCGGGCATGCCGGCCTGGCCCTGTCGATCGGTCTGGCCGCCTGCCTTAACGCCGCACTGCTCTACCGCGGCCTGCGCCGTCACGGCATTTACGCGCCGCAGCCGGGCTGGCTGCCCTTCTGCCTCAAACTGTGCGCGGCCATCGCGGTCATGGCCGCCTGCCTGTGGTTCGCCATGGGCAGCGCCGACGCCTGGTTGCAAAACAGCGCGGCAGGCCGGACAATGCACCTTTCATGGCTGGTTCCGCTCGGCGTAACGGCCTATTTCTCGACACTGTGGCTGCTCGGCTTCCGCCTGCGCGATTTCCGGCGCCGCGCCGCCGAATGAGAGGAGTTCCCCCATGCGTTTGACCAGCACCAGTTTCAGCGACGGCCAGCGGATTCCCGACGAGTACGCCTTTGCTAATCCCGATCCGGCGCACCACGTTTGCCTCGGCAAGAATCTCAATCCGCAACTCGCTTGGCACGACGCGCCGGCCGGCACGCGCTCCTTCGCCATCATTTGCCACGACCCCGATGTGCCGAGCAAAGGTGACGACGTGAATCAGGAAGGACGCAGCGTGCCGGCAGCGCTGCCGCGCGTTGATTTCTTCCATTGGACGCTGGTCGATCTGCCGGCCACGCTGACGGTGATCGAGGCCGGCGAGTTCAGCCACGGCGTCACGGCGCGCGGCAAACCCGGCCCGCAGGCGGCGCACGGCGCCCGCCAGGGCATCAACAGCTACACCGACTGGTTCGCTGGCGACAACGACATGCGCGGCGATTACTACGGCTACGACGGCCCCTGCCCGCCGTGGAACGACGAGTTGGCGCACCGTTATGTATTCACCGTATACGCCCTTGACATTGAGCAGTTGCCGCTTCCCGCCCGCTTCGGCGGCCCCGAGGCGCGCGCCGCCGTGCACGGGCATGTGCTGGCGCAGGCCAGCCTGACCGTCAGCTACACGCTGAATCCGGCGCTGGCTGGCTGAACAGACAATCGTCGCTCAGACGAACTGCCGCACGCAGGCGATGTCGGCGGCTTCGGCGAGGCCAGCGATGCGCTCGCCGAGGTCGGCATTGCCACGATAGATGAGGCGGTCGATGCCGGCCGCGCACAGGCCGGCGACAGCGCTGGCGTCGCCCTGGAGCAGATTGAGCGCGCCGGCCGGCCAATCGGCGCGGGCCGACAGTTCGCATAGCGCGAATGCCGCCGCCGACGCCTTCGGACTGGGTTTGACGATGACCGTCGCGCCGGCGAGCAGGGCCGGGGCAATGGCCACGGCTACCGCCGCCAAGGGCCGCGCGGCATCGACAACGACGCCGACGACGCCGGCTTCGCCCACCGTGTCGGCGCGCAACGCGACGAGCGCGGCGGCGACTTCGGCGGCGGCGGCCGTTTCGTCGAGGGCGATTTCTTCCATCAGCAACTTGGCGAAATGTCCGGCGTGGCGCTCCAGCGCGTCAGCCAGCGCCGTCAGGCAGACACGGCGGGCGTTCAGCCCCATCGCTGCCCATTGCTGCTGCGCGGCGCGCGCGGCAGCAACCGCCCGCGCCGCTTCGTCGGCGCCGCACAGCGGCACCCGGCGCAAGATCCCGCCGCCGCACGGCTGCGGCACATCGTAAAACGCCTCGCCAACGGACAAATAGGCATGACCGTTGATCCACAGGGGAATGGCCCGCGGGCCGTCGGCTGCGATTTCCATCATGGGCTCTCTTTCTCGCCGCGTGGCAGGCCACGCGCATGTTAGTATTGCGCCGCGCGAAAAGGCGCAGCGGCCCATGCTACTCAAACCACCGCAATAAAGGAACCCTCCAGTTGCCCGACGAAACGCCTGTTCCCGCCAGGGCGCCCGGTTCCATTCAGGTCATCGAGCGCATGATGTCGCTGCTCGACGCCCTCGCCGAGTCGCCGGACGCCGCCAGCTTGAAGCACCTGGCCGCCGCCACCGGGCTGCACCCCTCCACCGCCCACCGCATCCTCGCCGCCATGACCCAGGCGCGCTTCGTCGAGCGCCAGGACGCCGGCACCTACTGCCTCGGCATCCGCCTGCTCGAACTGGGCAATATCGTCAAATCGCGCCTCAATCTGGCCGAAGCCGCCCTGCCCTTCATGCAGGCTCTGCACGAGCGCATCGGCGAGGCGATCAATCTCGGCGTTCGCCGCGACGACGAAATCGTCTATCTCGAACGCACCTCCTCGGGCCGCGCCCTGGTGCGCGTGGTCTATCTGGTCGGTGGCCGCGCGCCGCTGCACCTGACCTCGCTCGGCAAACTGTTCCTCGCCGCCGACAATCCGCAGAAGGTGCGCGACTACGCCCGGCGCACCGGCCTGCCGGGCAAGACGCCGCGCTCGCTGACGACGCTGGCGGCGCTGGAAAAGGAACTGGACAAGGTGCGCCGGCACGGTATCGCCTTCGACGACGAGGAGGCCGAGATCGGCCTCAAATGCGTCGCCGCGCCGATCCTGGACGATGCGGGCACGGTCGTCGCCGCCCTCTCGGTTTCCGCCCCGGCCGACCGCCACGACCCGAACTGGGTCAGCGAACTGCGCCGCACCGCTGACGCGGTTTCGCACGCCATCGGCTACAGCGGCAAAAAGTAATCTCTTGCTCTGAGAGCGGAATCAGGCCGAGCGCCTGCTGCTGGCAATGGTGGCGCTTTCCATCCAGCGCTTGATCCGGTTGGCGTCGCCGACCCGGGTCATCTTGCCGTTCGAGTCGAGCAGCACGATGACCACCGGCTTGCCAGCAACCGTGGCCTGCATGACCAGGCAGCGGCCGGCCTCGGAAATGTAGCCGGTCTTGGACAAGCCGATTTCCCAGTCATCGCTGCGCACCAGGGTATTGGTATTGACGAATTCGCGGATGCGCCCGTGTACTTCCAGGCGCGCCGAGGCGGTGGTCGAGAAAAGACGGATTTCCGGATAATCGGCGGCGGCGGCAACCAGGCGCGCCAGATCATGCGCGGTCGACACGTTGTTGCTGGACAGCCCGGTCGGCTCCTCGAAATGGCTGCTCTCCATACCCAGCAAGGCGGCCTTGGCCTTCATCGCATCGACGAAGGCCGGCAGACCACCGGGATAGTGGCGACCCAACGCCTTGGCGGCGCGGTTCTCGGACGACATCAGGGCGAGCAGCAGCGCCGTCTCGCGCGTCATCGTCGTGCCGACCGCCAGGCGTGAGGTGGAGCCTTTCAGCCAATCGACATCCTCCACGCCGATGCTGATCACCTCGTTCAGGTCGAGGCCGGCATCGAGCACGACCATGGCCGTCATCAGCTTGGTGATCGAGGCGATAGGCTGGACGCTGTCCGGCTGCTTCTCGACAATGGCCTCGCCGGTGTTCTGGTCGAGCACCAAAACCGCAGTGGAAGAAAGGGCGAGATGGCCGGGATCGTCGACAAGCACGGCCACATGCTGCGCCGCCTTGCGGCTGGAAACAGCCGCCCCGGCTTTCGGTTTGGCGGCTTTTTTGTTGGCGAACTTCTTACCCACGGCCTTCTTGGCCGTCGCCGGCTCGGCCTTCCCGGCGCTGGCGGCGTGCAGCGGCGGCGCCAGCCCCAGCAGGGCGGCAAGCAGCAGCGGCACTCCCCATTTACCCATCATCGACAATCTCCTGCCCGTCGCGGGCGAATACTTTCAAGTTTAACGAGATATCCCACTTACTTCAATGAAAATAAACAGATAGACAGATGACTTAAAGTTGCTATTCAAGGCGCGGCGAGCGCCCTCGCCAGCGTCATGGCAAGGGTGCGGCAGCCCGCCCCATCGGCATCATGTAGCTATTTGTCCTGACATGTTGCATAATTATGAGCCTCCCGGCCGACGGTTCTTCGCCGCTTTCAGTCCTGGCGACGGCGTTCCGGCGACTTACGTAAAACCCAATCATCCAGAGAGAGATCGCCATGACCGCACCGCTGAATGCTCCTGCATACGTCAAACATGAAGGGCTGAAGAAATGGGTCGCCGAAATAGCCGAACTGACCCAGCCAGACCGTATCCACTGGGCCGATGGCTCGCAGGAAGAATATGACCGCCTGTGCGCGGACATGGTAAAGGCTGGCACCTTCATCAAGCTGAACGAGCAAAAACGCCCCAACTCCTTCCTGGCTTTTTCCGACCCCTCCGACGTCGCCCGCGTCGAGGATCGCACCTACATCTGCTCGGCCAAGAAGGAAGACGCCGGCCCGACCAATAACTGGGAAGAACCGGCCAAGATGCGCGCCACCCTAAACGGCCTGTTCAAGGGCAGCATGAAGGGCCGCACGATGTATGTGATTCCCTTCTCGATGGGCCCGCTCGGCTCGCCGATCGCCCATATCGGCGTCGAGATTTCCGATTCCGCCTACGTCGTCGTCAATATGCGCACCATGACCCGCATGGGCGCCAAGGTGTTCGACGTACTCGGCGCCAACGGCGAATTCGTCCCCTGCGTCCATACCGTCGGCGCGCCGCTCGAACCGGGCCAGAAAGACGCCAAATGGCCGTGCAATCCGACCGTCAAGTACATCGTCCACTACCCGGAAACCCGTGAAATCTGGTCCTACGGCTCCGGCTACGGCGGCAACGCGCTGCTCGGCAAGAAATGCCTCGCCCTGCGCATCGCCTCCAACATGGCCCGCGACCAGGGCTGGCTGGCCGAACACATGCTCATCCTCGGCGTCGAGTCGCCGGAAGGCGAAAAGAGCTATGTCGCCGCCGCCTTCCCGTCGGCCTGCGGCAAGACCAACTTCGCCATGCTGATCCCGCCGGCGCCGCTGAACGGCTGGAAGATCACCACCATCGGCGACGACATCGCCTGGATCAAGCCGCGCGTCGACCAGGACGGCGTCACCCGCTTCTACGCCATCAATCCGGAAGCCGGCTTCTTCGGCGTCGCCCCCGGCACGTCCGAGAAAACCAACTTCAACGCCCTGGCCTCCCTGAAAGCAAACGTCATTTACACCAACGTCGCGCTGACCGACGACGGCGACGTCTGGTGGGAAGGTCTGACCAAGGAAGCCCCGGCCCACCTGATCGACTGGCAAGGCAAGGACTGGACGCCCGAGGACGGCAAGGCCGGGCGCAAGGCGGCGCATGCCAATTCCCGCTTCACCGCGCCGGCCAACCAGTGTCCGTCGATCGACCCGGCTTGGGAAAATCCTGCCGGCGTGCCGATTTCGGCCTTTATCTTCGGCGGTCGCCGCGCCACCACGGTGCCGCTGGTATACCAGGCCTTCAACTGGAATTACGGCGTCTACATGGCCGCCACCCTGGGTTCCGAAACCACCGCCGCCGCCTTCGGCCAGCAGGGCGTGGTACGCCGCGACCCCTTCGCCATGCTGCCTTTCTGCGGCTACCACATGGGCGACTATTTCAATCACTGGCTGAAGATGGGCAAGACCGTCGACGCGACGCCGAAAATTTTCTGCGTCAACTGGTTCCGCATGAACGAGAAGGGCGAATTCATGTGGCCGGGCTTCGGCGACAACATGCGCGTGCTGAAATGGATCGTCCAACGCTGCAAGGGCACCGTCGCCGCCAAGGAAACCGTGCTCGGCTGGATGCCGAAATTCGAGGACCTCGACTGGACCGGCCTCGATATCAGCAAGGCCGATTTCGAAGTCCTCACCCGCATCGACACCGCCGCCTGGAAGTCCGAACTGGCCGGCCACAAGGAATGGTTCGACCAGATGGGCGAAAAAATGCCGCGCGAACTGGTGTTGATGCGCGAACTGTTTGAAATGGGCATCGCCTAAAACACGCCCAAGCACGCCTGAAGCGATCGCACGGCCGCCGAGGTTCCGCCCCGGCGGCCGTTTTACTTGGGAAGCGCCACCACCTCGGGCGGCAAGGCCAGATCGGGATGGCGGGCGCGCACCGCGGCCCAGTCGAAATGCGGCCCCGGGTCGGTCTTGCGCCCCGGCGCGATGTCGCTGTGGCCGGCCAGGGCGGTAATCGGATAGCGCTGGCGCAAGGCCGCCAGCAATGGCCACAGCGCGGCGTACTGGGCGGCGGCGAAGTGCTGTTCGTCGCAGCCTTCCAACTCAATGCCGATGGAAAAATCGTTGCATTCGCCACGCCCCTGCCAGGACGAACGGCCAGCGTGCCAAGCACGCTGATCGGCGCCGACGAACTGGACGAGGCGCCCGTCGCGACGAATGTAGAAATGCGCCGACACATGCAGCCCGGCAATCTCGGAAAAATACGGGTGAGCAGCGGCATCGAGACGGTTGAGGAAAAAATCCTCGACGCATTCACCGCCAAACTCCCCCGGCGGCAGGCTGATGTTATGCAGTACCACCAGCGTCACCAGGCCATCGGGGCGTGGCCCGAAATTCGGCGACGGCCGCCAGTCGACGCCGGTCAGCCAGCCGTCGGTTTGCCAGACGGTCGTTTCCATGTCAATCGAGGCGAAGCGCGGACAAGGCCTCGGCACGGCAAGCGACAGCCTTCTTGGGGCGCTCTTTGCCGCAGGCGGAGGGGAATTCTCTCCCTCGCCCCATTTGCGGTTCGCCACACCCCTTCCCCCTCGCGGTGAACAGCGAGATATGTGCCTCCTCCCCCCTCTTCGAGCTTGTCGCAAAAGGCTCAATCCGCGCTCTTGAAGCCCCTCCCCTCTCGCGGGGGAGGGGTTGGGGAGAGGGGGAGGCGCAGTCGGGCATGGAGGGCGGGCTTATCCACCTCCCCCTCTCCCCCGGCCCCTCTCCCGCGAGGGGAGAGGGGAGTGGCGGGCTTTCGCGCCAGCCTCCGCTTCCGAGACGCAAGCCGTGGCAGGAAGAGGCTATTTTCGCAATCACTCGATACCCAATCGCTCAAGGCGGTAGCGCATCGAACGGAAGGTGACGCCGAGCAGGCGGGCGGCCGCCGTGCGGTTGCCCTCGGTTTTTTGCAGCGCCTCCAGAATAGCCTGGCGCTCCAAGCGGTTGAGGTAATCGTCGAGCGTCTCGCTGCCGCGGCCCGGTTCTTCACCGCCGATTTCATCGGGTTCGAGATGCAGATCCTCGACTTCGATCAGATCGCCGGCGCGCAGCGCCGTGGCTCGTTCGAGAATGTTCTCCAATTCCCGCACATTGCCGGGAAAGGCGTACAGCTGCATGGCCTTGAGGGCCGCCGCCGACAGCCTGGGCGGCGGCTCGCCACCCAGGCGGGCGAGAATATTGGCGACCAGCGGCGCGATGTCCTCGACCCGCTCGCGTAACGGCGGCATGCGCAACTCGATGACGTTGAGCCGGTAATACAAATCCTGGCGAAAAGCGCCCTTGTCTACGCGGTCGCGCAAATTGCGATGGGTGGCGCAGATGACGCGCACATCGACCGGCTCCTCGGTCACCGCCCCGACCTTGCGCACGCGCTTTTCCTGGATCGCGCGCAGCAGCTTGACCTGCATGGCCAGCGGCAGATCGGCGACCTCGTCGAGAAACAGGGTGCCGCCGGAGGCGGCCTGGAAGAAGCCGTCGCGGTCGCTCTCGGCGCCGGTGAAAGCGCCCTTGCGATAGCCGAAAAACTCGCTTTCCATCAGGTTTTCCGGTATCGCACCGCAATTGACCGGAACGAAAGCGCCGCCGCTGCGGGCACTGCGGTCGTGGATCAGGCGCGCCGCCAGTTCCTTGCCGCTGCCCGATTCGCCGGAAATGTAGATCGGCGCCTGACTGCGCGCCAGTTTGCCGATCAGGGCGCGCACCTGCGCCATGGCCGGCGATTCGCCGATCAGGCCGGGCAGGTTGTTGTCCTCATCCGCCGCTTCGTCGCCGCCGGGCAGGCGCAGCGCCGACTTGACCAGGGCGCGCAACTGATCGAGGCCGACAGGCTTGGCCAGGTAATCGAAGGCGCCGGCCTTGAGCGCGGCGACGGCATTCTCGGCGCTGCCGAAGGCGGTGATCACCGCCACCGGCGTTTGCGCGTAGCGCTCGCCGATGTAGCGGACGATGTCGAGCCCGACGCCATCGGGCAAGCGCATGTCGGTCAAGCACAAGTGGAAGGATTCGGCGTCGAGCGCCGCCCGCGCCTCGGCCACCGTGCCCACGCAGGCGGCGGCCAGGCCCATGCGGGACAGCGTCAGGTCGATCAGTTCGCGGATGTCGGCCTCGTCGTCGACGACGAGCACCCGGGTCAGTTCTGCGCGCGCTCGGCGCTCGCTTCGAGGGGCTGACACGCTTCGTTTCTCCCGGTAATGATGAAATGTCCGCCCGGCGCATTGGCGCCGAGACTCAGGCTGCCGCCGCTGGCGGCGCACAATTCGCGCGCGATGTACAAGCCCAGCCCGGAACCCGTGTGATGCAGGGTGAAGAAGGGCTCGAAAAGCTGCTCGCGCACTTCGTCCGGCACGCCGGGGCCATCGTCGATCACGTGCAATTCTACCCGCCCGCTGTCCGGCGCGGCGAGCGCCTCAAGGCGGATGGCGCCGACGCCGCCCGAGGAATAGCGCAGCGCGTTGCTGGCCAGGTTCCACAGAATCTGGTGCAGGTGGGTACGGTCGAAGCACAGGATGACGCCGCTCTCCGACTGCCAATTGAAAATCTCCGGCGACAGCTCCTCGGTCGAGACGAAATCCTCGATGAAGGCGGAGCAGAATTCGTCGAGCGCCAGCGGCTCGGGCCGGGCGTTGTTCTGCCGACCGAGCAGCAGCACGTCCTGGACGATGCGATCGAGGCGCAGGATGTTATCCCTGAGGATGCACAGCAGGCGCTCACACACCTCGCTGCGGCGCTCCTCGCGCAGCAATTCGCCGGCATGACTGATGGCCGACAGCGGATTGCGAATCTCGTGCGCGATACTGGCCGTCAGGCGGCCGAGCGCGGCCAGCTTCATCTGCTGGGCGCGCTCCTGGATGCGGCCGAGATCTTCGAGAAAAATCAGCACTTCCTGGTCGGAACTGGCGGTGCGCTCGAATCGGGCAAGCAGGCGGCGCTCGGCGAAGCCGGTGAATTGCAGGCTCTCCGGCCCGCCGTCGATCCACGCGGCAAGGGCAGCGGCCAGGGCCGCGGGCAGTTGGGCGGCAGCCTCGGGCAGGCCGAGCATGGTTTGGGCCACCGGGTTGTAGCGAACGATCCGGCCATCGGCATCGACGATCAATACGCCGTCCTGCATCCGCTCGACGACGCGCTGGCTGATGCGAATCTGGTTGTCGAGCGCGATGCCGTGCTGGCGCGCCAGATTTTCGTTGATCATCACCCGCTGCCCGAGCAGGCGGGTGAGGATGGCGGTGGCGAAAAAGCCGGCGGAAATGAGACCGGCCTGCACCACCAACGAGGCGTCGAAATGCCGAAACAGGGTGCCGTAAATCTGCGTCCCGAGCAGCGCCAGCGTCGCCAGAGCGGCGTAGAACAAGACCAGCCGACCGCGCCCGACCAGACTGGCCGCCGCCAGCGAGACGAACAGCAGCACGGCCAGACCGCTGTCGATGCCGCCGGCGCTGAGCATGAGCAGATTGACGACGACAATATCGACCGCCACCTGCAACGACAGTTGCAGATTGAAAGCTTCACGCCAGTAGACCGACAGCAGCAGACCGGCGACCACCGCGCTCATGTAACCGCCAAGCAGCAATAAATTGCCTGACGTGGACGGCAGAATGATGCGCATGGTCAGCGCGCTCGGGAACAGGACGAGCAGCAGGAAGGTGCCGGCGACGACCAGGCGATAGAGGTTGAAATACTGGTAGGAGCGCCAGTTGGCCTCCCAGGTTGCCGACAACCAGTTATCCAGCGGCATCAGCTTTCTTCTCCCCGGCGATGCGCCTCGCAGCAATAGCGGCGCTCGCCCGCGCCAAGGCTCTCGCTTTCCGGCACCAGCAGGCCACAATGGGCGCAGGCCACCATCTTCTCGGCCGGCCGTTCCGCCCGCGGCGCGGCCGGCGGTGCGGCGGGTTTCCGCCACGCCCACCAGATGATCCCGAACAGGGCCAGCAAGAGCAGGAATTTCATTTTCGCCTCATCGAAATATCAGGAATCACGTCTGACCGCTCCGCAATCCGAATATATCCAGACAACCAGAAGCCATTGTGCCAGACCGAGAACACCGATCAGCGAGCCATGTGATGCCAGATTTGAGACGGACGCCCCAACGGCGCCCCGATCAGCAGCGATATTACCAGCGCCAGCCCACGACCGGCCCTCATTCGCCACTCGGCCTGCGCCTGACACGCGAACCGCGCGCTCTGGCGCTGAGATTCGACAAGCCTTCTTCGCCCGCTGGCTGTATGCAAGGACAAAGAATCACGAATTTTACAAATCTACCATCGAAAAGATGGTTATGTAATATAAAAGCATAAAATAGCAAATTTGCAAGCCTCTCTGAATTCGCGTATTGTGGAACTTTCAACACACAGGGGGCAGCAGCCCGCCGGACTACGCAGTTCTCCTATCGGCATCGCCTTGGTGCATGGCTGGCAAGTACCGCCGCCGCATCATCCATCAACCCAAGCAAACAAGGAAGATAGCTCATGACCGAAATGACAAACCCCATGACAGTCTTGGAAGAACTGCGCCTTGAGGCATTCAAGACCATTTGCTCTGACATGGCAACCGCGCTTCCTGCCATGGCAACGGCCAGGGCAAAAGGTCTGAGCACCCTGCCTGAAACGGCCACCGTCGCGCCCTGGGTGCATGGCTACAGCACGGCAGCCGCAGGCGGCAACTTGCAGGCCGGCATCGTCGGCATCGCCGCCAATATCGCCCTGCGTGCAGCCTCCGCGCAGGCTCCGGACGGCACCTACGGACACCAACTGGCCGATGCCCTCGGGATAGACCTGCTGGGTTACTGTCTGGAACTGTATCCGACGGAGATGCGTACCGAAGCAGCGGGATAGGCTCTTACGCAAAGCACCCTCTGATACCCTGCCCTTCCCAAGAGCCAATCTCCACGCCTCCCAAGTACGTCTTCCGCTTCGCGGTGGCGCGCGATTACCCTGGACGCCATTGATGGAGAAAACGGTAAACAGTTCGCCGGTATCGCCGCCAGAAAGCACTACTTCCAAGTAGCCGCCGAGCGCCTTGTAGCGACTGTGCAAAAACGCGCGCGAAGTAGTGCCAAAACGCCAGCACGCTTGCACCAGAAAGCTAAAAGGCCCGAATAATCGGGCCTTTGCTATGGGAATTTGGTCGGAGTGACATGATTCGAACATGCGACCCCTGCGTCCCGAACGCAGTGCTCTACCAGGCTGAGCTACACTCCGAAGGTTGAAGAAATCTAGCGATCTCTCTCAACGGCAAAGAACGTCAATTTTAGCAGGGCTTTCTTATAATTTGAATCCCCCAGGGCACTAATGGCGGCTCGGGCGATTTCGGCTTCCTCGCGCGCCCGCGCGCGGGCATAGTCGAGGGCGCCGCTGGCGTGGATGGCGGCAAGCACGACGGGAAAATCGTCACGCCCGCCTTCCTCGATGGCCTTGCGCACAGTAGCCGCCTGCTCCGGCGTGCCGCGCTGCATCACGTGGATCAGCGGCAGGGTCGGTTTGCCTTCCGCCAGGTCGTCGCCGAGATGTTTGCCGGTCGCGGCTTCTTCGCCGGAATAGTCGAGTACATCGTCGATCAGCTGGAAGGCGGTGCCGAGATGCCTGCCGTAACAGGCCATGGCCTGTTCGAGTTCCACTGGCGCGCCGCCGAGTATGCCCCCCAGTTGCGCCGCCGCCTCGAACAGCTTGGCCGTCTTGTAGTGGATGACCTGCATGTAGCGCGCTTCATCGACATCGACGTCGTGGCAGTTCATCAATTGCAGGACTTCGCCTTCGGCGATGATATTGGTGGCGTCGGCCAGAACGCGCATGACGCGCATGTCGTCGACCGCCACCATCATCTGGAAGGCGCGTGAATACAGAAAATCGCCGACGAGCACGCTGGCCGCGTTGCCGAACAGGGCGTTGGCGGTGTCGCGACCGCGGCGCAGGGCCGATTCGTCGACCACGTCGTCGTGCAGCAGGGTCGCGGTGTGGATGAATTCGACCACCGCCGCCAGTTCGTGATGGCGGCTGCCCCGATAGCCCAGGGCGCCAGCGATCAAGAGCAGCAGTGCTGGGCGCAGGCGCTTGCCGCCGGCCTGGGTGATGTACTCGGCGACCTGCCGGACCAGTGCCACATCGGAATACAGACGGTCCCGGATGACCGCGTCTACGGCCTTCATATCCGGGCCAATCAGGGTGTAGAGCTGTTCCAGTGTCACGGTGGCGGATTCTCGATCGAAGCGCGAAATCTTAGGGGCCGGAGGGGAGCCAGTCAAGGCCGGAAAGTGGCACCGACCTGCGAATCGGCAAGGCTTTCGGCTAAACTAGACGAATCGAATAGGGATGAGTGGGTACCGGCATGGATAATCAGACATTCGTTGCGCCCGCGATTCTGGACCGCGAGGGGCTGGAGGAATTCACCGACGCCCTGACAGACCGCGCGCCGGAGGTCGAGCGCGATGTCGCCCGGCTGCTGAAAAACCCGGCCGACCCGGCGATCACCGCCGATCTGTTTCGCGCCATTCACAACATCAAAGGCGATGCCTCGCTGTGCAAATTCGCCCTGGGCGTCAGCATCACGCATCCGATCGAGAGCATGGTCGGGCGTTTTCGCGCCGGTGAAATCGCCTTCAGCGAACTGCTGGCCGAGTTAATCCTGCTTTCCTTCGACCGCCTGGAACTGAGCGTCGATGCCTTGCTGCACGGCAAATCGCTGGACGGCCTGCGTCTGCCCGAACTGCTCGCCGGGCTGGACGATCTGACGCGCTTGCCGCCCGCCCAGGTCGACGCTCGCTGCGCCGAATTGATCGAAGCGGTAACCGGCTTCCCCTCGCTTCTGGCCGAGGCCACGGTGCAAGCGCCGCATGCCAGTGTGCAGCGCAGCGAGACGAAAGCTGGCACGGCGAGCGATCTGGAGTTTTTCCGCTCGCTGGCCCTGCAATTGGAAAGCCGTTCACCGCTGTTCAAGGGGCGAACCGTGCGCATCCTGCGCTTGGCCCTGGAAACCAACAAGATGGCCGGCGCCCCGGTCGATCCCCAGCAACTGGAGGCAGCCGTCTGCCTGCACGATGTCGGCATGATGTTCCTGCCGGAATCGGCATGGCTGAAAGTCGGCAAGATGACGGACGAGGATCGGCAACTGCTGCGCCAGCATCCCGACCTGGCCGCCGGCCTGCTGCTGCGCATGTCCGGCTGGCAAGACGCGGCGGAAATGGTCGCGCAGCATCACGAAATGCCGGACGGCAGCGGCTACCCGGGGCAACTGGCAGGTGACGCCATTTGCCCCGGCGCCCGCATCCTGTCCATCGTCGATGCCTTTGAAGCGGTGATGCTCAAGCACATCCATCGCGGCAAGAACCGCTCGGTGCTGCGCGCCGTCGCCGAAATCAACGCCTGCGACAAGCAGTTCGCGGAAGAATGGATCGCGCCATTCAACGCGGTCATTCGCAAGACCATCGAAAACTGATGGCTTTCGATCAGCAGCGCCGCTTCGGCGGCGTCGCCCGCCTCTACGGCGAGGAGGGCGCGGCCCGCTTGCGGGAAGCGCGCGTGGCGGTGGTCGGCATCGGCGGCGTTGGCTCCTGGTGCGCCGAGGCGCTGGCCCGCACCGGCGTCGGCCACATCACCCTGATCGATCTCGACATGGTCGCCGAATCCAACGCCAACCGGCAGATTCACGCCCTCGACGAGGTCTGGGGCAAGGCCAAGGTCGATGCCATGCAGGAGCGCATCGTGGCCATCAACCCGGGCTGCCAGGTAACGCGCATCGAGGATTTCGTCACGCCGGACAATGTCGCCGACTTGCTGGCCGGCGATTACGCGGTGGTCGTCGATGCCATCGACCAGGTGCGGGCCAAGGTGGCGATGGTCGCCTGCTGCCACCGCCGCGGCCTGCCGGTGATCGTGGCCGGCGCCGCTGGCGGCCAGATCGACCCAACCCGCGTCACCCTCGCCGATCTCAGCGAAACCATCCAGGATCCGCTCTTGGCCAAGGTCCGCGCCCAATTGCGGCGGGATCACGGCTTTCCGCGCGGCGGCAAGAAATTTGGCGTGTCGGCGGTATTTTCCAGCGAGCCGCTGCGCTACCCGGCTGTCGATAGCACCTGCGCCGTCCCCGCCGGACCGGCCGGCCTCAACTGCGCCGGCTTCGGCTCGTCGGTGTGCGTCACCTCGGTATTCGGCATGGTCGCGGCCGCCCGCGCCATCGACTTGGTCGTCGCTGGCGGAGGCCGCTAGTCAGGTAGCGCGCGTATCGCGCCAGGTAAGCAATCCCTGCGTGTTCAGCTCGATATCCGTGGCCCAGATATCCAACACGGCCGCATCATCCAGCGTGCAACCGTGCGCGCGGGCTTCCGCCAGCAGATAGTCGGTCATCGCCTGTTTGAGACGGGCATGCCGCGCCTCGCCGCTTCCCGTTTCGGCCTCGGTCAGCGCCAGCAGCGCGTCGAGGCGGCGCAGCAATTCGGCGCCGCGTTGCGGCACATCGGTCAATTGGCTGTAGTGCGTCAAATACACCGCCGCCGGCTGCAAATCCAGCAGACGCCGCACCGAGGCGCGCATTTCCTCCGGCTCGAACTGTGTCGGCGTGGTCGTCGGGAAAATGAAAGGACGGCCATCGACATCCAGTTCACGGTAGGAAAGCCCGAACATGTCGCCGGTGAAAATGCCGCCGCTCGCCGCATCGGCGATGCAAATATGGTGACGGGCATGCCCCGGCGTGTCGAGGCAGCGCAGGCGGCGCCCGGCAAGATCGACGACATGGCCCTCCGCCGCCTCGACGATGCGCTCGGCCGGAATCGGCACAATCTCGCCATAAACCCTGGCCACATACTCGGCGCCATAGACGGCGGTCACCCCGGCAACCAGCTTCGACGGCTCGGCCATGTGGCGGGCGCCGCGCGGATGCACCACCAGACGGGCATTGGGAAAGGCCGCCATCATGCTGCCGGCGCCGCCGGCATGATCAAGATGAATGTGGGTGAGGATCACATAATCGACCGCCGCGGGCGACAACCCCAGGCGCTGCAAGGCCGCCAGCGCCCGCGGCAGCGCCTCACGGCTGCCGGTATCGACGAAAGCCACCCGGCCGCCCTCGACCACCATATGAATCGCCGCCAGTAGCGGCCGCACATAACCCGCGTCAAAGGCAATGATGCCATTCCCGTAATCGCGCCAGTCACTCATCCCCATGCTCCAGCATATTGAACGCGCGGATTATACGTTCGCCCCCCGCGCCACACGCATTTTTCCAAGCGCCAACAAAAAACCCCCACAACCAGAGGTTGCGGGGGTTTTCATATAGGGGAGCCTGGCGGTGACCTACTTTCGCGAGCGAAGTGCTCACTATCATTGGCGCTCATCTGTTTCACGGTC
>Ga0123354_10000254_pt1 | contig 47967 bp, 18 predicted proteins | sample TergutLab28metaG_2_FD_97872 | JGI IMG/M metagenome (GOLD analysis project Ga0123354, IMG submission 97872) | Labiotermes labralis P4 segment gut microbial communities from Petit-Saut dam, French Guiana - Lab288 P4 | ecosystem: Host-associated > Arthropoda: Insects > Digestive system > Gut ... | reverse complement strand
ACCGCCCCCCGGGCCGCAGTCAGTTAGCATACGACGGAAATTGGACTAGTCCCCCCCCCCCGAACAAAATACCTGGGTTCGCCACTGCTTCTAAGTGCTCTTAATTACCCTCAAGAAAACAAACTGTTGCCTTCCCCTTCAGAGCTAGTTCATATAAAACGTTGGTAATCTCATACAAAACTGCAGGATGTCACATCCTACAAGACCACAGTCTGAAACTTTCACCGCTGTAAATCTTCGAAATTCATATATTTCTTTTCCAGTGGGCATGAGGGCTTGGACAAGTTTCTGATCTTTCCAGGTTTGTCCTTTTGCAAGAATGGTTGTTCATTAACAGCGTGGGTGTTCATGTGCGTACAGGAAACGAGACTAGCGAGCTTCTTTGAAATTCAAGTAAATTAAGACACTCACGTTAACTTTCAGTGTGTAGTTCTAAGTGACAGGAGACGATCTGTATGTATTCCAAATGCTCTCCTCAGAGCATTAACTAGGAGTGAAAGGAAATACGAAGACGTGACAGTTTTGCTCAGGTAAATTTGCCATACGGCTGAAAATGTTACAGCCTCTGCTAAATCAACCGCGGACGACGGTTCGGTCCCAACTTTGACCACTACTGAATTATATAGACGTTAACACAAATGTAATAGTGTCAAATATATTACAGGGAAGTGGCACCAAATGCCATATCGTAACAGAGGGTCACGACCGTGAAGTGGCAGCAGTAATGTTGATGTCAGTCTTCCAATTTTTTAGACTTCGCACGAATTGCTATGGTTTTGACGACTGAAATAAGGTAGAACGATATTCTTGACGTGAGAAGAAAACAAGCTTCGATTACTTCAAACTCCCCAATGTAGAAGAGTTGTGGAATAAATCCGTGACGCAGATTTCCATCATTTCCTTCTAATTCCTTTCCATTTCAAAGTAATAGTGAACTGTTATTTGACATTACACAATCTCTGCAGTAGGAAAACATACTTAAAAAAATTACGAAGCAAAACATTTAAGAAATTCTTTCTTTAGTAGAAACATAGGAATCGTGCATCGAATTTCTCTTAGAGCATAGTCGTCGGTGGTTGGAAGACGATGGCACGTTGATCCCACTGTCCAAGGAGTCCTAAGACATCCACTTTTCGGAATTAATTCTGAATCGGAACAGACAGGAAGCTACAATCTGTGAACGTTGAAGAGGGAGAATGTTAGCTATCGAGATCATTATGTAGCAAAAATTTCATTACTTCACGCCTCTTGGTTATTCCTTTCTCAGTCACTCTCAATTAGATTTGCATTGTATTCACAAAAGCTTAATTTTTCATATATGTCATCACCAATAAACATCCTTCAAACCTTGCTGATGGAAATGAATAAAGACTAGGTTTGCAAACTGTCGACTGAACACTAGTGGACCTGCTTCGTCTTCTGTGCAGTATTCAGCACGGCTCGGAATACAGTGCTGTGTGTTTGTGTCAGTGTTTCTTGTAATAACACGGTTATCTCTTGTCTGATCGCGTTTAGCACTGCATGACGTATAGTTACTATAAACGGGTTTCATTGTGTATCTTAGCTATCACGAACGACATGACTGGTAGAGGGCACAGAATAAAACGTAATTAAATGGACACATTTCATTTCGTTACTGAACGTTATAATAAGGCAGGAGCCACATACCACAATGGGACTGCTTCCCTGCTCCTTGTATTCAAGATAACGCTCTCTACTCGTATGCCTATTCGGCAGGTACGAATTTTGAATGCCGGCAGGATTACCGTCTGTCCTGATTTATATCTTTTATTCAATCGTTATAGACAAATATAAGGATATAACCTTTAAGTGCACACAGTTCTTCTCCCTTTTACCCATGACAACGTGCATAATCACGCCATTTTATAGAGTTCTTAAGCTGTTACTGTTACTAAACGCAGTAATGACTTCTGGCAATCGGCTGCGTAGATTATGAATGAAAATTAGACGTTTCGGACAATGTCTCCGCCATCCTAAGGGACGTGAAGCGTTATAAATTACGCTAAATAATCTATCAGACCAGTTCTGAAGAAGACTGGGCTAATTAACTCTTTCAAGCAGCCCAGCTTGTCTGCCGCTTACTTAAACGTCAATAAATGTACATTTTTCTCACACACTGTAACCCCATGTGGAAGTTTCTTTATGGTTCTCAGAACACGTAGTGATTGCTTCTCCAAATAGCATTAACCTTGTTGGTCTTTGTAATTGAAACGCTGTGTTTTCTGTGTGGTACGAACTGAATTATTAAGTATTCGCTACATAATTTCTGGTTTCAAAGGGTTAGTTCCGATCCTCGATATTATACCTACTCACAGTTAGATCATACACCAAACATCTGACGTCATGTAATCTCTGCAGTTGCAGTATGTCCAGAAATAACCACAAACTATAACATCCGCGGCAGTGTTACAGTTTTAAGTTACACCCACTAAACGCATCTTCTATTGACTGTAAAATAGGAAATATGTAGATTCATGTCCTTTAAAGCCGGTTGGATTACCCTGAAGATGGAGGCAGAAAGCCCCTCCGAAACATTGGCACCTATATACTGATCTGCATGGCTTCACATACCACAAGACTGGATCGCTACCGCTACGAGAACCTCAAAATTCTCTTAAACAACATGTAGTAGACGTCCTGGCAGTTTTCATGGTAGATACACTTGTAGAGCAAGGTTGCTTCTGCACCTAAAACCTACCGTGACGGCAAACAGGGGCTGTACAAGTTTTGCGTACAATCTTAGCCCCAGTCTTAGGTGGACGTGACCTGTTTAATACTTCCTCCAGGATAAATCCCACAGGTTAGAAACTGGGTAGGTTGAAGAGCCATCCTGCACTTCTTAACGAAGACACGTAACCCAATCCAGCCCCCAAGCACTAAGACAGCGATTATCTCTAGTCAGTATTTTGTGGTCAGTGTGCTCTTCCTTCAGTATGTTTACTACACAGGTTGTCCCTTTTGTTGCATTTCTGAGCACGACAGCTCTCACGAAATGCATCTCCGCCTACTGGCGTTCCATGCGACAAGGCTGCCCTGCCCAGGGACAAGATAAAAGAGACTTTCTTTACATGGGATATCAGGCGCCAGGGAATGACTTGATAATTGTGTGACGTACCTGAGCACGTGTCTTCTTGCCAGACGCAACGCCACTGGCCCGGAGCGAATGCGCTTGAAAGCTGCAATGGCTTCAGCGTGTGACATTCCCTGGAGGGTCTCTCCATTCACTGCCAGGATCTCGTCTCCTGCAAAGTAGGTGTAAAAACTGAGATTAAATCCTGGCTGTCCAGTAGAGTACAAGTGCAACTCTAAATGTATTACTCTGGCTTCAGCACATTAAATTTTCGGCCACAACACCAACCCCCACCCCATTCTCTCTCTCTCTCTCTCTTCTCACACCTAGAGCACACACACATAGAAATAACAAAATGCGTGTTGGATTTCTTGCATTTCGGAAAGCACTAGTTTGATTATCGGCACGGGGACCGGACTGCCCCGCATGTAACTGCTGGATATTGCCTTAAAATTGTCTGGCTCTGTGTAACTCCACGTTATTCAACAATCATCATTCACAACCATCCTCCCATTCAAACTGTATAAAATAAAAGTTTGAAAAATCGTCGCTGAACTAAGAAAAATGCCTAATTATCCTTACAAATCATCTGCATGTGCCGAGACCTGTATCAAAATGATTAATGTGTAGAATGTGTCACGTCATTAGGACCTACTATATGCCTCAGTATGTGTATTTTTGCATGAACGCATGCGTAAAACAAAGGAGGATGATACTGTTCTTGGGACAGTAACTTAAAGACATCACATCTGTAACGAAAACTGAATTAAAGTTTATATCTGAGGTTTTTACTTCATGGTTAAGGAGAACTAATCCACAAAGCATGAACACAATGTAAACTAATTCTTCGGGGAATTTAGACGTCAACAAATTGGGCTAATTACAAGTTGTAATCAGAAGCATTGAAACTTCATGAAAGGAGGCGAAATTGCAACATTTAAAGTAATAAAATTAGGACATACAATAAGGAACTTCGTGGTTTGTGCAGGCCACGTATTATAACTGTGTGCGTACTGAATATCAGTTTGTGAAGTACATGCAGTCTGGTATGGGTAAGACGAAAAACAATACACAAGCAAATTTTGATTATTGTTTCTCTTAAAATTCTAGAAGAAGAATGGGTAAGAAGTTGCGTTAGATGAAGGTGGAAATGATAGCTTTGAGGGTAGACAACTCTTACTTCTCACTCACAATGACTTCCATGCAGGATTTTGGTCCAAGCGATCTTAAAGCATGTTTACTGCCTATCGTGGTGGTTATTTCGTACCCACATAAACCGTGTGGTGAACAAAATGTCATTAAATAAACTGCACCTGGAAGGGACAACAACATTTAATTGGAATATCCAATGAAGGGTCTTTTTTTTTCCGAGTGCGTAAAATTTCTTACGAATGTCTCGTAAACCCAACACGTTCAACCGCGAACATCTCATCATGGGTTTTTAAACTGCCACACAAATCCATTGCGCTATGGATACTTATACAGACCACGAGAAGCTTCACGTCTTCATGGAGCTCGAAAGGTTGGCGTCGTATTTATAGAGGACTGACATGGCCATAATTCTGGGCCAGTACAGACCAACTCTTGACTGTGCTTAAAAAGGGTGTTTCAGTGCCGGAAAACAAATACATAGCATTAAATGTGATGGGGCGATGATCATGATAGGGGTTCTTGTCAACTTCAGGTCGCCGTCATCACTGTCATCGTCGTCATCATCATCATCTGCAAATGTTAATGTTACTGCAGTGTTCTGGCATCAAGTGTGAATTTATGAGTGAGCCCTTCATTTCTCACATTGTATGTCTCTCTTCTACTGCCTTTGGGCTTACATTTGTAAGATTTTGAAAGTCATCTTAAAGTACTGAAAAAAATCATAAAAAACCTCAGCCCAGGCAGTCCGGCCAAGATATGAATTCGAGTCCTCTAGATAATAATTTTACAGCCCTGCCGCTAAACAAACACGTTGCTATCTGCGTCTCTCTTTCGGAAATCTCCCTTCTGCCTGTCCGACCCATCTCATCCTTCTGGACTTAATCGCTCTAACAACAGCAGATTAAGTGTATAAATTGTGAAGCTTCACGTGATTTTCCCCATTACCCTATTGCTTCCTCTCAGTTAGGTCCAAAGTTTATCTTCAAGACGTTTATTCTTATGGTCCTCAAAGAATCACTTCTACCCCAAAAGAAAGACAATACCACTTTCGGTACAAACATGTGGAATCAAGTGGATTGTGCTATTAACGAATTTGAAGTTCAGGTGACCGTGTATCGTGATAAATTCTTATAATAAAACCAAACAGATGCGCTAATTTCTCAAATTTATTTTTGGAATAAAACTCTACATGTTTCGGACAGTTCCTCTGTCAATCATCAGGAGTTTTTCACTCTACACAGCAGTGTTATATGTCATACAGGTTTGCTGACAGCTCGCAAGAAATTAGTGGAACTAGTTGGTTTTATTATAAGAACTGTGCTATTAACGGTTGCCCACTATGCAGTTTTGCTAAGAACATTTAGCAGCGCCTTAACTAAGTGCGCGGAGATTATCTGCCTTCTTGCAACAGTCTGTTCATCAAATTGTACGCAGCCTACTGTCCCTCGCAGGCCCCACCTGTAACGCAGCAGCCGTGTTGTCCATTGAGGAATGCAGCTTCGATTCGTAGTGTGAGTACGAAACGGTTCACGCCCGTGCGTATACATACAGCACACCAACAGTAGCTGCAAGACGTGCCCTTCCGGCAGCTGAGCTCTCTGGTGTACTTGTAATGATACTGTGTTTGATACTGCTCACTCTCTGAGATATATTTCGCGTGCACAACGTTAAAAGAAACATTCAGTGACCTAGGAACAGATAGGAGGATAATATTGAAATAGATCATAATGATATGAGGACTGGATTCATGTGGCACAGGATAGAAACCCATGACGGGTTCCTGCGAACATGGTATTGAGACTTCGGGTTCCAAACAGTAGGCGAGTTTGTGGCTTCGCGAAGTCTGAATGCTAGTACACCACACCCGCAGGCTGAAAGCCACAGGAGAAGCAATAAAAAGACCTGAATTAAATACACCCACGCATGAAATGCCCAACATACTGTTTTAGTACGGCATGTAACGAAGGTGTGTTATTGTACCGACACAAGTATTGCAAGATGACGGAAATACAATACTTAAACCAGTCTAAAGCACTTCGTCTTTTCAAACTTTCCTGTCTTGCGATGTCTCAATACATTATCTGGTTACGGTCTGAAAGATTGGGGTTATTCCCCCGGAGGAACAGGGTGATTTTCCTTGTCACTAGGCTACGTCAGAACCACTGTTTGCGTCCACCCGCCTCCCTGCCCGACGGGTACGAGGATTCTCTGCCCGGTACTGCAGCGACCCAAGCTTCACCATGTAGTGCAGCGGGTGTAGCGTCTTGAGTAGGCACTGAGTAAAAACTACTATCTTATTACGTACACATAATACACACATAATTAAAATTACGAGACACGTGTGATTCGTGTGGTAGCCGATGAGAAATATTAAGAAGGTCGGCGAATGTGAACCCTGTTTTGTAAAATTTGCATAAGTCTTGCTCTTTGAAGATTTGTAATGTATGTCAGCCCGTAAGCAGGAGTACTAAATTACTGTGAAACAGTTGTTTGGTAGCCAAACTTAAATTTGTCAGACCACTGATAAATCCGCTTTAGCCTCACTGGGTTGGTAAAGCGGGCCCTGTGTCTACATTGCTATTCACTTTTAGCGCTAAAATTTATCGCTTATGTCTGGAATCCAGACATCAAAAGAAGTGCCGGATGCGTATAGTGCAGAGCATACGCCAATGCTCACTTAAAGAAGTTTTGGATTCGGCGATTTAAAAAGGGGGGAGGGGAGAGGGCAATATATAACCGTCCTCCTTGACATAAATGAAGAAGCTGTCGTTTTGTGCGTTAAGGTGAGTACGTAGAATGGACTATACAGATTTCCGAAAAAGTTTGTTACTCTACAGCGGAAAAACTAACGCGGCCCGCATGCAGTGACCCGACTCCGCAGCTGACATGTCCTCCCACGGACGGGTCTGCCCAACGAAATAAAGGTAAGACTAATCTCCCCTGTGCCTGAGCACCACGTTACGGATGTTGAAGTTGACACAGAGGTAAACAATCAATCACCACTTTTCTTGGCAGGAAAGTAGTAATTCTTTCGGGATGTGTCAGACTCCTTGGTCCCCAGGAAAATGTCTCCTTTTACTCACTGTATAGAACGCTGCAGATCCCACAGCCGGTTTTCATGTGACGGCAGTGAAGGTAAACGAAGACAGAGAATTTTGGTTGGAATGCAGAACGAGTATAAAGCACTCCTGCTCCAAGATTTTGTGAGCAAGGAGCGACGTACTATATAGACAATTTATTACAAGTCAGGAACAAGTTATTTGCATTCACAAACTGGTGCACGCACAGATTTTAAAAATTGTATTAGTCGTTAAGAAATAAAATTTCATAATTTATTTATTCGAGAAAACCAGGTGCACGAGTCGCTTCCTCACAAACAGTCTGTATTCTTATTAGCAAAGGATAAATGGCTACACACTGGGCTAACGCAAAGGAAATATATTTTTTAAAACTCAAAACATTTGTCGGCGTTAATTATGATTATAGTGGCGCTGGCGATGGAATTCGTATTCCAGATTTCGGCGCCTCCACTTTGATGTTAGTACGTGAGAGCTCTCGTTTCCGGTTACTGACGTTGCTCATTAGAAACATCTGCTCTAACAGGCATAGCCTTGGGACGAATGTAAGGGTCTGGATAGCATAAATGGCTCGTTTTAGGACATGGCGCAACATCGCAGTCTAGTGTGTGTATATTATGAACATTCACGACATACTCTAAAGACAGCTAAATATATATTATTTAATGCACTGTAATGATGTCGATCATTAGCCACTTGTCTAAGAGACGATTTCTTTGAACACAGTATACACTAAAAGCATAATGTCTGTCTGTCCGAAAGTTTGATCTCCGATTCTACACGCGGATTTAGATATCCACCTTATACAATGTGATTAGTATGAATAAGTGAGTGAATGAAAAAGGGAAAGGCCCTCTTCCGGAACGGAATAACAACTTCTGTTTTGTAATTGCGATTACTGCATAATGCAGGCACGATTCTAAATGAACCTGCAGTGTCCGTAACGCATCATTAGATCTCAGAAAAGGACCTAATCATTTGGACGCGTACTGCTAGGGTCTAAGTGAAACTATGCTGAACATCTGATCATTCACGACGAAGAACTTACATATTTTTCAAGCAACGTGAAATAAGAGGGTGTCGGCCTTTATGTTGTGTCTATTGTCAAGGAGAACGTACCGTACTTTCGCAGCATTCCTGTACGTTTGTGTAAGGAACGCAGTCTTCATATTAATGCAGAACGACTTCGCTCCCAGGAAGCCATTCTCTGTTACTTTTCTACCAACTTTACAGTTCCAGTATCATAGATCTGCTACCTACATGAACTGGGAGCAGGTTTGTTGTCAAGCTGTTGTTGCTTCATTGATTTATTTATTTATTTACGGTTTACATAAGGACAGTGTCATTCCCTGAGCTTATATATTGTCAAGTGATGAGATAAGTGAAAGTAGATTGGCAAGTGTATGGAAGGAAGCGACTGTGGCATATTTTGAGGTACCATCCCAATATTTACTTGGAGGAACCGAGGAAAGCCACGACAAACCCCATTAAAGACAGTCTATGTCCCGGCCTATATTCCAACACGTCATCGGTCCAATACGCTTCATAGGTTTACATTTCGAGCCAGTTTTCGCTGTCTGATAGTCCTTGTGTGTATGAACCGTTGTTTTCGACATCGTACAGCCTTTCGTACATAAGGGTTCTCTCCGATTAAGATTCAGAATTCTTACCGCATGAGCCTGTTTAAGGCCGAGGTGCAAATTAGAATTGTTAACCTGCAAGGTTAAGAGGGGAAGAAAAAAATGAGACTTTGGAAAGACAATTCTGAGGATGGCATTATGTGTTCTAACCCATGAAGACATGAACAATACAAATGAGCAAGTCTGTGTTCGTTTCATGTAAAAACAATCACTAAATAACAAGGTATATTGTGTAGTTATCGAAATATGTGCCTTATTAAACGGCAAACGGACAATCAGAAGAATGTGAGGTGCGTTTTATCGACGATTCTTCCAAATGAATCCCAATTAAGTGACTTTCCAATATCTCTGGAACTATTTCAGGAACTGTGCTCTATTTTCTTTTAAAGCCTAGTGGTTATTTTACTTACCACCAGGTCTGACATTCAACAAGACAGGCAATGTACGTACAACGTAATATCGAGGCGCGTTCGCGTAATCATTATTACCTTGGAAAAGCAATAAATGTTACATATTTTAAGTTTGTGTCTGTAACCTTAGTTTTCCGGCGTGCAAAGCGCATGCGCCTTATTATATTGTCATCTGTGGACTCTCCGGCTATACCATGTTCCTCCACATTATCTGATAAACGGCACGATTTTCGGAATAAAGTTATTTAACCCTTTAAACGCCAAGTTAAATCCCATCTGCCATTTTCTGGCATTATTAGGAGCTCATCATATTCTCCACGTTAGCAGGGTAAGGGTTAACCTAAAATGAGTGTTTTGATTTTTTTTACAACATTCGTCTCAAGAATTTCTTTCATTTTAAGAAGAATTCGGAGAGATATTATCATAATGTACATAGATCCTCGTATAGAATACCCGTTATTCTTTTCAGATTTTAAAGAAAGTTGGATTTTCTCAACATATTTTCGAAAAATATTCAAATATCAGATTTCACTAAAATCCGTCCAGTGGGAACCGAGTTGTTCCACGCCGCCAGACGGACAGACACGACAAAGCTAACAACTGTTTTTCGCAATTTTGCGAATACGTCTAGAAATTCTACGTAGTACTCGCCTTGCGTTTATATGTTTTATATGGATCTCAGAACGAACAGCGACCTTTGACTTATACATCAACAGATTTTTTTTTTGTAACCGAAGTTAAAAGTGTTTACTGCGCGGCACGCGCTGAGTCCGTATGTAAAACAGATTACGTTTCGTCTTTAAAGAGTTAGACAGTGTATAGCAGTACGAAATTTAGCTTGATGACGAATTCCAGATACATCTCTAAAACGCCGAAGCGACCCAAATTTTGTAGGGCTTTTCGGCATCTGAAACGAGACGATTTTTTTCATTTTAGTTTCGCGTTCTCTGGTAACGAGAAAATGATGTGGTGTTAACAGGCAGTAGACAGTTTTGGTAGCAAAAAATCCCTTTGTCTTGAACAGTGCCTCCCTCGACTCACCTTGCCACCACGTACGTGGTACTTCTTGGAGATGAATGGTGCATGACAATATTATAAACGTCTCAAGGAATTAATAATAATATAGCTGCGAGGAACGAAACGGAATGTAACGGAGTGGTGAGAAGCTAACAGAGCAAAGTTGGTTAACGAGGATTTCATTTCAAATGCATGATATTCAGATTTTCTTAATTCCAAAGGAGGTCCGTTCGAGGCACGAAATCTGATCCAATTACACTGTGGAAGAAAATTTGCATTCTCTGTATGCACCTGAGAATTTTGGGTTCCTTGAAATTTATACAGTCCATTAATTTTGCTTTTACTTCCTTTTAGTTCGTTTTCGTCTCTCACGGAACAGAACATATTTATAAGATCTCAATGACGTCTGCGTCCACTTTCCAATATTTTAATATGTTGACCGATTTCAAACAAAATGTGGTACTAAACAACTCCGAACCTTCTACTGCATATTTTAATTTCTGACGATCAGGAATAAGAAGGTTACCATCGCGTAACTGTGGGATGGGAACTAGTTTAATTTATTATGGGGTCTGATATATTTTATGATATTATGATCTTCTAGAGACACATAATTCTCAGACGATTTTTTTTAAGATTCTGATGCAATAACTTGGCAACCGTGTGGACATCTCCATGAATTTTCAGTCCGATAGCCATAACTAGAGGCCCGTTTTTTAAGATAGAACAGAACTTCGTATTAATATTGATTTTTAATACTTCAACTCAGAAGATGCAATTCCTTATATAACTAGGTTTAACTTAAACGTATTTTAATCCATTCTCACACACAACAACGAGTTTTTGTGTGTGAGTCGTAGGCATAACACAAGCTTCAATCCAGATAGCCTAATTATTTGTGTAGAATATTCAATTCTTACTTACTATATTGTTTAACTGTCTAATAAACATATATTCTACTTACAGACTTGCTGCCACAGCACCAAAATTAACATAACGAAGTAATTCACTGAATGTTTTAAATTATAACTTTAGCAAGGAACAATATATGCTCCCTGAGGGTGATAGTGTGATCAAAACATGTAAGAGCATTTTAAATGTTTTAATGTAAATTTTAGACTTCTTAAATAATATATATATATGAATGTGTGTGTGTGTGTGTGTGTGTGTGTGTGTGTGTAATTGAATAAACTACAGAATGCACGATGCAACAAAAAAATAAAAAATGAAAAAATAACAATAGTATCAATAACAACAGCAGTATAACATTTACAGTCGTGGGCAAAAACTGTGCGTCGAGTGGGAATAATTCTATGAACACTGGCGCAAAAGGCGGCAAGTAGAAGTAAATTACAAGCTTTCATTACCTAAATATATAACATTAAGGAGACATCATTTGCAGGACTCGAAGTCGGCTATATGCAGGCTTTACTTGTTCTGCTCGGAACTTGAAAGTCGTAGCTCTAACACTTCAGCCCATGCTGTCAGTTAAACCCTCTGTCAGTAGCTGTGTAACTGCCCAGGTTGTCAGTGAACGTACACCCTATGTCAGTAGCTATGTACCAATCCATGTGATCAGTGAAGTTACATGCCCTGTTAATAGCTACGTATCAGTACAGGTGGTCACTTAACTTTAATCCTGTGTAACTGCATACCAAGACTGATGACCGTGCAGTTTCAGACCCACGTATAAAGCTGTTAAAAGTTCATGGTGTCCCTAATTCAAAACTTTGCCAAGTGACACATATTTCCAGACGTTTGCTGTTTTGCATCCTGATATTACGAATCACGCAAATATTGCTCATCTTGGTTTGAAAAGCACGTGGTAAGGTCAGATCGGACCCTGTTTCGAAAACAGCTACACACAGCATAACACGTCACAAATCTAACCAGGATCATCTGTGGAAAGGAATGATATGTTTCTGATTTGACTTCTTATTCCTTCAGCCCAAGTAAAAACTTAAGATTAAATCCCTTTTATTTATTTATACTTATCATTGGGGTGATTACATCTTCGTGCCCGAATGTTCACCGTTTGGATCGACTAGTGTGGCAATTCATACAACCCTTTGCTTAAACCCAAATGTATTTATTGCACAAGAATGACAATCTACCACGAAGCAGTAGGACATTTAAGAATAAGTGCTTTGTTTGAGACAAATTCAGTTCAAAACTCCGTGCCGTCAAGACCCACGCAAATAGTGTGAAATACTCACCTTCGAAAAGCGTCCCGGCCTCAGCTGCTTGTCCGGTGGGGAAGATGGTCTTCACGAATATTCCCATGTGGCCTTTAGGGGAGTCACGACCGCCGACGATGCTGAAACCCAACGACTTCTTGCCTGCTCCTTTTTCGAACACAACAGCGTGCAGTGTCACAGGCGCAGAGGAACAGGCTGCTGCCAGGAACCCTGGGCGAGACGTGGGTGACCCCACTGGTGTACCGGGACTTGTACCGGTAGAACTGAGACGACTGTGCGGCAGTGATGCCGTGCTGTGACGCATATAGAGGGGTACACTTGCCGGAGACGACACGGGTGAGCAGGGACTAGACATTGCCACTGACCGCCGATGATCGTTGATAATAATTTCAAAATTTGTATCGGGAAGAGATCCTCTGCCTCCTGTACCCAAAGACTTGGCCGTCCTGCCGTTTACTGCAAAATTTCTTCGAGTCTTTGGTGGTGTTTCTTGTGTTATAATCGAGTCTGAAGGCGTCTTACATCGAAACCGCACATGAGAATTAACAAGAGCTTGGGAAATCGTGTCAAAGGCTAAAGAGTTTTCGACATTCGGACTTTTTATAAACACGTCATCGTCCTCACAGCTGTCACGAATCTGATACTTGGAATTACTCGCTGAATCTCCTCTATAATTATTACAGTTACTATTGTTAGTTTTCATTGCGCTGGGAAAAGAACTACTGCCTTCGATATCTCCTTGGTTTAGGGAGTAACGATCTCTTTGTACTAGAGTTTCACTTACTTGTGACCGTCTGTTTCGTAACCACAAATCTATTCTACCTGACAACGAAGTTTTGGGTGCTATCGAACGAGAACATGACCCATCAATTGAATGCCTCGTACCAAGAGGCTCATGGCTACTAACACCATCACACAAGTCTTCACTTCTGGACCAGCAAAATTTTGACACCTCAGATTCGTTCTGAAGAGCTGCAATGTGTTCTGTGCTACCAATGGTGTGAGGTGTTGAGCTTCCGTCGGCACTGCAGGTCGGAGTGGTTGACCTCGATGACCAAACACTGTGGTCCGTCATCTTCCATTCTTCATCGGAGTGTCCATTTGCGTCTGAAGATCCTTCATTTTGTTCATCTCTTGCTATGACAATGTCAACGTGAAAACTTTTTAAAGGACTGGAAGGGGATGGCGGTAAACACTTATCCAAAGTGTTCTCAGCCTCTCCTATAGTTGTCATCCCGCGAAGAAGGTGGCCATTCACATTAACTATTTCGTCGCCTACTCTCAAACGCCCGTCTCTGTAAAGAAATCAAGTGCTAAATAAAGACAGAACATAAACGGGTATGGTAGAGACTGGACTTTTAAGCTTATCATCTTATGAAAAGTGTTGAACAGGACTCGAATTCATAATCACGTAAAGATATTAGTTGTGGCTGCTGTGGCATTCTTCGGCTACCTTGACTGAGATTTCTGCGCGCTTTTTCCTCAGTTGTAAGGCAAATGCCAGTGTATAACTCGCAAAGACGGGGCACAGCCCGTACTCTTCCCAGTTAATTAACTGTGTTGTTGTATGTACCGTTTGTGTCGACTGTGTTGTTCTTTGTATTGTTTGTGTGTAAATGTGTACTGCACTACAGCCACCGGGTGTCAACCCAATTACTGTAAACGAATGTATCATATACTATCATATCATAAAAACTTTGACAGCCAGTGGCGTACCGACGGGGGAGGGAGGGTTTGGGGTGTTCAACTCCCCCCCCCCCCGAAATTCCGAATGCCCTCCAAAATCGTGCCAAACTCACCCCGATTGTGAAAACTGTTAAAAATTGCTGAATTTAGGACGCCAGCACACCAAGATGTTCGGAAAAAAGGCAGTAAAATTCTAAAGCTACCTAGGTTCGCAATTGTTTTACATTAGCAATGACAAATAAATTGGTTGTCATCATAAATAGTCTTAAAGAACCAAAAATTAAGAAAATTTTACTATATGAAATGAAATTTCTAGTACCAAATTACAGCTGCCTCCAGAACCCCTGACTAAGGGGGCTACCGCCTCCAGATCCCCGTTCTCTCTGTCCTCAACTGAATTTGTTGAACACCCCCCCCCCCCGAACAAAATTCCTGGGTACGCCACTGTTGACAGCCATGCACCATTTGGTGCATCAAAGCTTATGTATCGATCTGCGATAAGTCAAACAAAGCCAACGTTACTCTGTTAAAAGTAAGCTTATGTTATACGTTGTTTCCTAATCATAATCTACAGGCTGTATTTGAAAGAGTATTTTGAATTATCTTCACTCGAACACTGGTTTTGTAATTTTTCACAACTGAGGAACTGTGCAAAGCAGATAAGTAGCTTTAGTCTCCCCCATTGTATGGGTGTTTGTCAAAGTTAATAAATGATAAAGACTTGCAGTTTTGTTATGCACTGTGAGGTTTGACATCATTCTACATTTACGTTCCCTCCTCTTGATTATGCTAACAATATTTTTTACAATAAATTAAATGTATGAAAAAAATAAATATTGATATATGTCTGAACACTGACGCGGGTGGGATTTTATTATATTTTGTACAGCCCCATTTTTACCTAATTTTATAACAGCTGTTTAAGAGATCGCGGCGTTTTCCTTGCCCTAATCACACGATTTCACAAACCCTAAATATCCTGTCGTCTGTATTGATGTTACTGATCACACGTGGGAGAAATGAGAAATGCAACAGAAGACGGAAAACCTAAAGGGAAGATTCTACTTTCATGAATTAGGCATAGATGGGAGGATAATATTTAAGTTGATTATAAACACGAGAGTCATATCAGATGCTGGTTGACACAAAATCTGTGGTTGATGCCGCGACGCCACACAATTTTGGGCTTCAAGTATTGTATGAACCTAGTTAGTTTATATGTTTGCAGAATGAATGCTGTGCATGTAACAGCAGGAGAGAGTAATATGGTGTTTACGTCCACTGTAAGATTGGATTAATATTATAAAAGAACCAAAAATGCGCGAATACTTACGGACGCCTGAAACCAGCTGAATTTTAAATTGTAGTGACACAGAACGATGGAGAAAGGAGCGTAGGACGTGTAACAGGGTCGTTTCAGACAAACGCAAATCCGGAAATTTGTTTTCCCTGAGAGCTAAAAAAATCAGCTTAATATCATCAAATTCAACAGCGTTTTTGACGTTCTTGGCCAGAACAGCTCAGTCGTTACATTGACTAAACTATGGGCTGGATGACTAGGAATTGTCTCGGAAAAGAAAGAGATTTTTCAGTTCCACAAAACGTCCAAACCGTTCCTGTGGCCCGGCCAGCCTTCGATTCAGTCGGTAACAGGGGAAATTTTTCCCGGGATAAATCGGCTGGGGCACGAAGTTGACCACTCATCTCCATCTAGTTCCGAGGTCAAGAATGAGTGGAGCTACGCTGCACTTCCACAATGTGCCTTCATAGCGTGTCCGTTTGCGTTCCTGTTTGAGAGGCTTTCTTTTTTGTAAAATAGTGTGTAGCTGCCCTTGGCCCAACTTATGAAAATGGATCCTGGAGAATAAAAACTAACGAGGAATTGGATAAACTAATAAAACATGAGAACATAATAAATTTCGCCAGAGCGCAAAGGCTAGGATGGTATGGTCATATTGAAAGAATGCAGGAAACAAGAAAGATCAAAGCAATTCACGCCTGGAAACCCATTTCAAAGAGGCCAATGGGGAGACCAAAGATACGCTGGGAGGGTGATGTTAAAAAAGATATACAGAAGTTAAAAGTGCCAAATTGGAAGACCCTTGTCCAGGATAGGAGAAGATGGAAGGAAGTGGTTGAGAAGGCCAAAACTCTGCACTAAGAGATGTGGAGCCGTATTAAGAAGAAGAGATGTGTGTAGCTGTCCAACTAATGCACTAATAACTTGAGTAAAAGTGAGCTTGTCTTAATAGAAAAATGTTTGTGGTCCACATTTCAAGAACGAAAACCAATGTGTAAATAATAAACAATAATTTCAAAAGGAAAAGCAGGGCGCATGAATGTTTGCTTTGGGGTCACATAATTCTGTTACTTGGGGGGGGGCCACTGTGCTTCCCGTAGTTGGTACTGGAATGCAAATGAGAAAGAATTAAGCCAGACCGTCATAACCATATGCGCCGGTGGCTTCAGTAAGTGTAAACAAAAAGAAAACAAGGGGACGCAAAGAAATTAAAGTGAACTGTTTTCATGGTTAATCCCACCCCTGCCTCCTATTCAGTGGCTGCTCGGGGCTCTTTCCGCTGGGATAAATCGGCCGGGGCGTGAAACTTGTCATCCCTATATCTATTGCCGAGTTTAATAGTAGTGTATTTACACCTCCACCACCGATGCCTTCATAGCCTGCACAGGCACCTCCTTCCCTATTACCCGTACTGTCTTAGTACACTCTGCATCAGTTTTTCATATGTGATTTGAATCATATATGAAATATACAGGCCTACTGTCAACCTGCGGTCTACGACGTAGGCGTACGGCCCTTCGATTGCTGGAATCGCAGGCTCTAATCCCGATATGGGCATGGGTGTTTGTCTCTTGTGTTTGTTGTGTGTTGTGTAGGTAGCAGCGACAAGCTGATCACTCGTTCAGAGTAGTCCTAACCAGTGAATGTGTCTGTGTGCGATCTAGAAACCTCAACAGCGAGGTCGCCTATGCCAAATTTGGTCTGTTGGGCCACGAAAAAAAAAACTGTCAAAATTTTTGCTGAGGATTAAGATCGTATGACAAACAAAATCTGATGTCAGCACATGCTGAGATATATCGGAAATTGCATGTTGTGTTCTTTTTGGAATGCGATTTCAAGCGGAATATTCGGTAACTCCTGTGACTGCGGGCCAATCCATAAAACACAAATTCGCAACACAGCAGTGCTGTTTGCAAAAACTCACAATGTTGCTAAACGGGTTTACTCTACCTACGCATATGCGAGGCACGAGGACCCGGGCTACAAGAACATGAAGCTTAAGGCGCATTCCTTTGTTATATATCTATAATTAGGAAAACGTTTTATACAAGTGGATTCTGAAGTCTGTCTGTATCAACTGATTGTAATTTGACTAAAAACAATGTTTCAACTGCGCCCGTTTGGTCTGCGGGCTCCTACATAAGTTAACATATTAAGGATTTGGAGGAGATGACAGCTGCCTATTAGAAGGTCCTTCTGCCAAGAGAAACTTGGGAAAAGCTTGGACTCTTCATGCCAAGTGTCACCGTCAAGATTCTAACCGGATATATCCTGAAAGCGTGTATACAGCGTCACTGCTCTATCAACCTTCTCCGTCAAATATACAATAATATTAGGTTCATTTATGTGCACAAGGCACTGATTAAAAATATATAAGTAACATACTAAAAAGTCTTGTCCTTTAGGACACGCTAAGTTACTTGCCATGTATATTGGTCACGGAACGAACCCTGCCCTAATGGAGAGCATTACGTCACACCATATTTCTTCGCCGTATATTTTATTATTACCCTCCTATCTACGCGTAAATGCAAGCAGTTATATATTATGAACCACTAAAAAGTCTGGCATTCTTTTTTAGAAAACATTGCCTTTACTTATGACTGGCGACAGTGAAGGTGGACGCTGTGGGCTATTCTACACTGAGCCTCCGACAAAACATGGCAGTGGAGCGAATTTATGTATTTTTGGCCCATCCGAATTTGTAGGAAGAGCGTCTGAATAAATTTTCCAGAAAGGCTCACTGTATTTCCAATAGAGACGGCGGCAATACTGTCTTGGCCGTCACTGCAGATGACTCCGGGACTCGTGCCCAGTGTCTTGATCGCTCTGGTAACTGGATGTAAAGGACATGAATAGGAAGTAAAGCTGGTCATTATCCGCACGAGTTTATGAAGCTTTATCTCCGAGTTCTCTAGAAGCCAGTATAACCTTTCTCTTAGAAGCTATACTAAACATGAAACTTTTATACATGCGTAACAATACATTATTTGATAATTTCGGATCACCCGGTTGCGGCTTCAGTGGATTCGTTTTTTTCTCAGTGTGCAAAGTTGATTTGTTGCTTGTTTGTGTAACGACACATTAATCTTAGTTGACATCGTCCCGCTGTGTATTTATCAGTGAAATATTTGTTTTTATTATCCGGCGAACACAACTATATAGATTTCATATATTTGGTTTATTTAACCCTGCTACATGTTTCGGTTCCCCAGATCAGCCATCATCAGGTAGGACATGAATACACAAAATGATTGAAAGGGAGAGACCTCTCCTTACAAACAGTGGGTTTAAACCCACTGTTTATCCTCCTTTTGTGTATCCAAGTCCTACCTGATGATGGCTGATCTGGCCGAAACATGTAGCAGTGTCAAATAAACCAAATATGCAACATCTGTATAGTTGTGTTCGTCGGATAATAAAAACATGTAACGACGCATTATTGGCCACGTGCGTTAGACACATATGTATAGCGTCAGGTGGTAGCCAGGTTGTAAATTTCAGCGCGCAAAGAATGTTGAAAAAACAGAAGCATGTTATCTTAAGGTATTATTCCGGTAGTTTTATGGAAAGGCTAAAGAAAATGGTGAAAAGCATCCGGAAAGTATAGTCGATCTACGATCCAAGAATCTAAGATGCTGTCTCTAGAGCAAAAAATCTATGAATCATTAGGTAATATAAGAGCAGTGGCGTACCCATTAATTTTGTTCGGGGGTGGGGGGGTTCAACAAATTCAGTTGAGGACAGAGGACACAGAGAACGGGGATCTGGGGGCGGTAGCCCCTTGGTCAAGGTTTCTGGAGGCAGCTGTAATTTGGTACAAGAAATTTCATTTCATATAGTAAAATTGTCTTAATTTTTGGTACTTTAAGACTATTTATGACAACCAATTTATTTGTCATTGCTAATGTAAAACAATTGCGAACTTAGGTAGTTTTAGAATTTTACTGCCTTTTTTCCGAACATCTTGGGGTGTTGGCGTCCTAAATTCAGCAGTTTTTAACAGTTTTCACAATCGGGTTGAGTTTGGCACGATTTTGGAGGACCTTCGGAATTTCGAGGGGAGTTTGAACCCCCCCCCCCCTCGGTACACCACTGCTTAAAAGAGTTGTCTTAATGATAAGAGCACAGTAATGTTAAATAGTACCTTGCTGCGAGACTTTCCAGTTCCAGTTTCGAGATGTAGAATCGGACTGCTGATGAATCCTTATTCGCGTCGGTGGGTTGTATTTTTTGTACTAGGTGTATACCCAAAATATCATCTTTCCTCGTCTTTGAAATCCGTACAAGCATGAACCGCGTCTTGTACAGGTCTCTGTTATGTCGGTCATGTAACGATGTCAGAGAGGAGGCCCCAGGCAGTCTTCTGTAGCTAGTTATCACCGCAGGTTCCCCATTTTGTACATATGAATGTCTGCTGAAGTTTGCTGAAATGCCTCCAAGCTGTACTGCTCCACTAGAGTTGCGATGAGTGGTGTCGGAACCCGAATTCTCTGTTGGAGAAATGGACGTCTCCTCCACAAGCTGGGACGTCAAGAACTGATGCCGACGAGCGAGCGTGGCTTCATCCTTGTGCTGAGGGCTTCTCCCTTTCTCCCAAGGGGTCAGGTTGGCGAGAATTTCGGCAGTACGTGTGTCTTTGCTGCTGCACGATGTATGTAATGCAGCAATGCTGGATGATCGCGCCCAGTTATCTCGACGTAGCACAAACGACTGCTGCCCCTCCAGATACGGTGTTGAAGATCGCGGTGGTACTGGAGGGGGCTCACTTGCCAATATTTCACCATGACATTTCCCATTACTTCCAGTTCCGTTTTCGCTATTTCCAAGTTCAGAGTCGTGGATTGATCCAGAATCCGAACTCTCGTTGGCAATTATACCACTGTCGCCGTCCTGGTCCGACGCAGTGTTGAGACACTTCTCGCTGGCTCCAATTTTGCAAACAGACTCTTCGCCGTGCCGAGGACCATCGCTATCGTAACCGGATTCATTCGAACTGACATAATAACTGGGTTGCCCCATCTTCTGTACTAGTTGTTCTTCTTCGCCAAGGCTACTTTGGTAAGGTGTGGCAGTGAATGACTGAGGAAATGAGTAGTTAAATCGTCTTAAAGACTTAATCTCTACACTGTCCTTTCGTCTACGGCCTAATGTATTTGTACCTTCCATAAACGATGAAGTGTCTTCAGCGAGCAATGCTGCTGGAACGCATTCCTCGGAATTTGCTCTCACTCTGTAGGCCCTTTCGGGACTGTGTTCAGTAAGGGACCTTCGATGTTCCGGAAAGCCTTCCTTATTTGACACCCTCCTTCGGTTTTGCTGAACAACGCTGCCTCCACTTTCTTCCGGCAAGACGGATAACTTAGAACGCAGAAATGCATATGGAAAATGAGATTTTCTGTTTCCTCCTGTAGATGGTACGGCAGAAGAGGATACTGAGTTCGAACCCAGACTAGATATGTTGTCACAACTTCTAGTTTTTGTAGGTACGTAACTGGGATCGGCTTCAACAGATGGCACTCGCTTTTTTATACCGCTGACCACATCCTCCGAGCCTTTCACAGCGTCGGGTATATTACTTGTGCTTTCTGAACATTGCAGGGATAAGTCCAAACCGTCCGCGGGATCCTCACCTCTAACGTACGAAGTAGACAGCTGGGATGTAGAGCAGCTTTTGAAGAGCACTTTACCACCCGGAAGGTCTTCGTTACTGTACGGTATAGCTTGTTCCTTAGGACGTGAACTTAGAGGAACTTGGTGCCTGGAAGTGTTCAACATACCAGTAGAACCCATCCTAATAAAGAAGCTCTTGAGAGGTGACGGTGAATGTTCTGTAACGTCACTGAGGGCCCTTCTTCGAGTGTTCTCTGTGTCACTGACAGGAGCGCTTCTGCACGGTGGCGGTGACACAGAGTCCGAAGCACTGCGGCCGATCCTCCACGGCGATCTCCGACGGACGGGTTCACCGCTGCTTGGGAGTGGAGGGGGTGGTGTCGGCGGAGACGAAGTGACGTTTAGGGCCTCTCTGGAGTCCCCGCGGCGCAGTAAGTCTAACTTGCGTCCCATTCTTCGACCCCATGTAGATAGCACTAGAAATAAAACATTGATAAATCAGTACTTCAGAAAGACGTTAGTATAACTGTGTACTTTGACAAGGTTGACAGTTATTACAGGCATTTCAAATGAAAGTGTGACTCAACTTGTATGCTGCTATGTTATTTGTGAGATACTGGATAATTCTTTGTTACACTGGCTGCAGTCCGGATCAACCCACAGTCCCGAAATTGGAGGACAAGAATTTAGCCACTCGATGAGACGCTTTACAGTCTTACTTAAATCTTGCTGACTACAACAGCTACCTTGTGTGACAAACTGCCCGCTATACACCACTCTTTTACTGCAGTACGGCGCTCTGTCGTTGCGTGTCTCCCACAAAGAAGACGAAGTTGCACTGTGTAAGGTGAAACTAATGCTGTAACGAAACCCCTGCAGGGACAATGATGCGAGGCCTGAAACCAGATAATCTGGCGGATGCTTAGTCTTAACCAGCTATAGCCTCGAAAACCCTGCCATCCCAAAACTATAGTTGAAGAGAACACAGCCCAGGCCATCCACTTCAAAGCCAAATATCATAGTCGCTGAATCTTAAAATAGTTACTAGCTACAAGTAATTTAATATCCAAGACTCGCAGTACATTTCAGGCCATTCATAACTCCGTATCTGAAACTGAAGTGATATTACTCTTGTACTGTTTTAGTGCAGGACAAGGTTTCGTAGCTGGTTTTAACTTACGCGTTATACATTACTATGTAGGTTTATGAGTTTTATGTACCTTAAATTGGTGCGCAAACTGTGTTGAATCATCTACCAGTCTGAATACGTATTTATAAGATTTATATAAAATTAAGTATACTAAAAACTATTACACATTATAGGCTGTGGTGAACAGAGGAATGCAAATGTCCAGTAAACGAAGTAATCCTCACATTTCGTCCTTAGATTGCAGTGTCAATCATAATACAAAGGTGCTCGAGAAATCCTTTGACCCTGCAGTAAATATAATGTTTCTGGAAAGTACAATAACGCATACAGAAACTTGTATGATGTAAATAAGATCAGATAAAGGTAAGCTATCCCATTACAGGCCTGGACAGGACCTTACGGCTCCAGGAGTTTGAGGCTCCCAGAAGGTGGCAAGGTTGTACACCCTACGCACAGACCGCCTTTACACCCCAAGAAACATCCCTGGTACTCATTTCTGTGAGCGGATGAGTCGAACTCAGGGCCGTAATAAGACCGGAAGGATTAAGTCAATAAAAAATCCCAATTACCTAATAGAACCAGTGAACTTCCGGCTTGTAACGCATTACTTCAACCAACTACACCATCGCGTACATAAAACAAGATCACATAAATTCGCAAAATGTTTGCTTAGTGCATTCTAAGTTTAAACTGTACATAATAATACATTTTCACACAATTTCACCTTTCTAAATTTAACTTTTACGCCACATTTAAGTTATGTACTTGGAAGTTCTTTTAATTTACAAGAGAAACAAGAGTACTGAGTGTTTATGAAACGAGCGGTTTTTATCTTATGGACCAATAACCACTGCGATTAAAATGAATCCATCACCATTATCGACAGGACTTTTCCATTTTCATACCAAAATTCGTTGACATTACATGTGAAGATTCAATTCGCACGTTACAGAGAAAACAGTGTTGTTCCGTTAATTAGAATTACGATAAATCGGGTCTAAACACAACAATGTATTATATTATTATCAGTTCGTCTTAATATTAGAAGCGCTGGTCACGCCTAAATCCATTACAACAAGAATTTAATAACTGAAAACAACAGAATAAGCTGCTTTGTTTAGACTGGATTTATCGTTTTTCTAAATGATAAAAAGCGTAATGGATATGAATTGTCTTTAAAAATGTTATTCTATTAGGTACACCAATCCGTGTTTTTTTGTAAGAACCATAAGGAACACATAAATACATGTATGGGGAAGATACGGAGTCTTTAATGCCAAACCTGGCAGTACGTATGCTGACAACTAGGCTTTAAAAGACCAAACTGTCTTGCAGTTATTTTAGTGTACGCTGCCTGTTTGTGGAAGAAACAATCAGGCTAAGCGCACCGACTGCAATCCTGAACGACAACGGAAGAGACAGCAAAGTCGAAAGGATTCCCGCTGAGAACAACAACACTGTTACAGGACCCAGCAACATCATCAGACACGCTGATACAGTTAGTGAGGGCCCTGCAATTCCCGGCAATCGCACAAACAATGGCGTCAGATTCTGCAAACCTGTGTGTTGTCAGACGAAACGTTGGAAGTAAAAGTGCGCGGCTTCTATTCCGCTGTTGTAACCAGCGTCTTGTTTGCATGAAGATTAATTCAGGGGGCTCAGATCCGTCTCTTCTATATGGCTGCTATTCGCATCCTGTGTAAGAGCAGTTACCAAGATATTCAAGCACTCGTCTCCACAGTACAGAACTTATAGAACTTTAGTACTTTAGATGGCGGATTGCTGGCTAGAAATCAGTATTCGGAAGGTCCTGCGATCAGCCACTTCGGCACAGGTTTTTCTTGGTTTCCCTGCGTCTAAAAGCGAATGCTGAGATTGTTCCCAAGACTCCAAGTTGCTACTGCATGTTTCTCATTTAGCCCTCCCCACTTAAATTTCTTAGATCTTTATTTCATATTTATGTACATACATTATAACCACTGCCACCGGGCGACAGCCCATTTGCAGTTAAATATATTATTATTATTATTATATTCTACAAGCACAGTACGTTGAATTTCTTAATCATTTTAGTATGCTTAAATCGTAAATCGTGCCTTAAGCTTAGACAGAATGGCAATATGTGTATAATAAAAGGGCAGAACTACTTACAGGAATATTTAGAGCCACAAAGTAAGATGTAATAGGAGGCTGGAAACGGTTGAGTATTGGGGAACAATGTCAAATAAAGTTCAGATGGGAAGGGTATGAAGCAAGTGTAGAAGCGACGAAAAGTACGTGGAAAATTTTAGACGGAAATTCCAAAGGGAAGAGACAACTTGGAAGGCATAGGGGTAAATGGGAGGATAATATTAAACGGAATCTTAGGAAAGGTAAGGCATCGTAGTTAGGTATGGTATCGTGTGGTTAAAGAGAGGAAGTAGTGGCTCGATCTCGCGAATACGGTACTAAAACTTCCAGTTCTGTAAAAGGCGATAAAATTTTTGATTGCCGAAGGAATATTACCTTCTGAAGAATGAATATTGCCCGTGGAGCTTGCTGCGATCATTCGTTAACTGTATCTGCGCTGACGTAAAGGGAAGCGACGATTTAAGACGAATCTAGAACTTCTGTCACAATTCGACACTTGCACTTTACTTTAAACAGGTACCACTGCCATATGCAGATATTGGCAGTGTACGAAGTAGACGTCATATCGAGTAGTGATTATTTGGCCGTAGGAAACAAGAATGTGACAAAAATGGGAACAAAATGAGTGTAATATCACGTATTTATACAGGGTAAATTTCGGGTTTCACGACAGTAAGTATTTACAGTATGGTGTTCCGAATTATGATTCCGTATACACGGTAAATGGTTACATACATTTCGGAGAAACAAACAGTCTCTACCTTCACAGTCCAATTAGCCCCCTACATGGCATCATAACACAGTATTTTAACTTGGACTACAAGTCCCACTTCGCTATTACTCGCTCGAAGCGGCTACCATCAGAAGAAAAGCCTTAACAGCATTGAGACAACTGTTTACCTGAAGATGGAAGTACAGCAAACGCCGAAACCTTGTGCGTATTGAATATACTTCTCGTAGTCGGCAGACTTCCGCTCAACCACGATGGAGTATAACAGATCAGCTGTTTTACTTTTTCCACTAAACGCCACTAGCCGCTCTGTGCGGTCTCAAGTTTCGTACTGTGTGCAGATAGGAACGTCGAAGGCAGACAGTGTTCTCACAGACTATTCCCCACGCCAATGAACTTTTGACACCTATGGGCACCAAGCACCTAACAGCTGTTACGCTCCCCTTTCTTTCTTGACGTCGGAGCGTCGATCGATACGAAATGAGAATACGTCTCCTTCCCGTTTCCATAGAAACGCTCGTCAGCGAACAAGTGATCCGAAATACTACATCCTGTCTTTCAGGCAGAAGCACAAACAGGTGTCCGTGATAACAGAACTCTTGCAAGATAACTTTAAGTATAAGCCACTTCATAGGCCACTTAACACGCCGCTAAAAGTGAACTGATGTTCAAACCCCGTCTCAATCGTCCTTCTAACGCATGCAGATAAAGACGTTTAATTACAACTGATTGTTTGTCTTTCTTTCCCACCTTCCTCTTACCCTTTCATTCTTTCTTAATTTCCTTTCCTTAAACTTACCTTCTTCCTGTCTATTTGTCTGTTCGTCTGTCTCTTTCTTAAGCAGGGACTTGAATTCGTCTGGCTTGGCGTTACGACCAGAAACGGTTTCTTGTGAACACAAAAATTTTCCTTCGTTTTCAATGAAGGGCGGGCAGACCATTTCTTGACTAACTCAGATAATAGTATATTCTCATGGGGACTGCTCCACAGACTTAGAATTTCCTCTTTCTTATGTATTCAATTGCTCATCTTTATTAAATCCTTTGTCTTCCCGACTTCCTCTTCTCCAGTTTCCCTTGCGGTTCGTCAAAGACCACATACTGTTGAATGTACTCTGTAAGAATGCCACAGCTGTGTAGTCGCTAGGCACACGTACGTAACTGTAATGCATAGGACGATCTAGTTGCCCTCTTTCGTCGTTAGCAAACATAAATTCTCTAACGCATAGGACAAAATAGTTTTATTGCTGTCATTATCATTATTATTATTAAGTAATAATTTAAGGAGGAAGAGAAGGTCAGAAAGTATACACGTGGGATAACTGGAACATTCATAATGAATTTTAATTTTAGAATCTATAAGAAACAAATAACTGTAAATACTAAGTGGTAGATGGGCGAATAGGCAATTTAAGGCGGTCATGATGAAGGCCGTAGAAAGGACTGAACTAGCACTAGAATTTCTAAAAACGTTGAAATTTTATCGCCACTTGGTTAGTAGTAAGATTTAAAACTCGCAGAGTTTTCGTCTAGATATTCTGGTCTCAAACCGAGATCAATCTCACCGAACTTTTCCATCAAGGAGCCACCGTTGCCAAAAATGATTTTTACTTCATATTTCATGCAACTAGCATTAATTTGCTACTTCGTTGTGAAAAATAAATCTGTATTTAATTTTGGAACGTAATCAAATACACGTTTTATCAAATTCATAACGAGTTACCGCACGGACTAAACAGTGTTGTGATTACACAAATGACTTAAACTTGGTGATGCGCTGACGGGACGGGGTTCAGTTTTGTGACAGATGTAAATAATGTCAATGACTCAACTGTCCAGAACTTCAGGTCTATGTTGGAGAAATATACTCGAGGGAGCACAAAAGAAATAAAGCATTTAATTAAACGTTTCCATCCACTTGCTCGTAACACCCTCAATGTCTGCTTCCTTTAGTGCTACATGCAATTCCACTGCTGTAACTGGCTCGATAGGCTCTTACAAGATTCAGAGAGGACTCAGAACATTTCCACTTGTTTCCGAGCTATAAGAACTTTCAGTTGGTGAAATAACCTATTACACTTCCCTTCCTTTCTAGTTCCCTAATGCAGAGTGATAAATAACCAATGACGTTGCGTTACTGGGCCTGCGAGGGGTAAAACACTGGGGATTTCAAAACGTTGGAGGGTGCATTCTGAAGGGGTGAATCTTAATTGGAATGAAAATTCCGGTGGTCTTAATTAGTCCATTCCATTGGAAGCCCAAAATAAAAATACGTCAGTGAGGACAAGAAAGGGCGTTGTAAGTGTAAACGTGTGTAACAAAGAGTGGCAGACAACTAACTCCCATGCAATTTGGGACCGGCAGCCAGCAGCAATTTTATTACCCGTCCTCGGAAGCTGTTACCTGTTACCTGCTCCCTAGGCTCGTAATTAAGTGGAACTCTTCTCTCAGAAATTAGGGATGTAACGAATTCGAAGCTGTGGCCAGCCATCAATCACGGTCGAGGCATTATTCAGAGACGATGGAAAACAGGGTCTTTGCTTTCGAACCTCAAGACAGCGGAAAGCATTAACAGTATAATAAATTTCATGTTATAGAGACCTGTGGGTCCGTGACGACATAGCCGGTCTGGACGATGTGGGATTCAATTACCGGAACAGGCAAACCTTTCTATCCTCTCTAAAACGTCAGACCGTCTCTTGGGTCCTCCTGTTCAATAGGTACCGCGGTACTTTCCCCGGGTTAAAACGGCGTGGTCGTGAAGCTGACTACTCACATCCTTCTAGTGCCGACGTTTAAGAATGAGTGGAGCTAAATCTTTATACCTCTGTACGTCTTAATGGCGTGAACAGGTGCATTTTAACTTCACCTTTATACCTATATGTTGCGTGATTTTGTGTGTGGGTTTTGTGTATGTAGTAACAGAACGACAGGAAAGCGGGGCCTAAATATAATTAGCACTTCAAATGACTGACCACCGCCAAATCTGAAGTATTCCTTTTGTTACTACTTGAACAGTTGAGAAACAGACCCTTCATCACTAGGCGGCGATAAGATTTGTCGATATTGTGGATTTTTTGTCTTTCCAAATTCCGCTGTTTGAAGTAAGACCCAGAAACACAATCAACCAACTACGAAATCTCCCTAAAACAGGGGTGGATAATTCTTTTCTCTTTGGTGGTCGGCTAAGTCTGTTTCGAAGAGGCAACATGCCTGACAGCTTTGCAAGCAGAAAACTGTTTCAAAAATTGTCAAATACATCAGTTTGTGGCAGTGACTTAGCAGGTTAAAATAGGCCACGAATGCCTAAAACCCACATTTTATACTAGTACAGCCTGAAAATGGACACGGCTTTGTACAATAACAGGCGAGACAACTGTTCTGTTAAACCTTGCCTTCTCATTGGCAGTCCATCGCTTCCACATCTATGATGTCGCCTTTGCACAGATGCACTGAATTAAGCACAACAGATACTTAAGGGCTACTGATGAAGGAAAGGAACTGAATAATAAATCATTTATACGTACACAGGAAGTGCCACGATACAGATTTTCCACAAGCTCACAGCGTAACTTGGTACAGTGCTTCTGCGTCGTGAAATAGCGAAATATGAAACGCTACTAAATTAAAGGAGCATGGAGACAAGACAGTGTTTGTTAAAAGAATGAGAGCAACATAGAACTCTCCCTCTCACGAACATAGCGCCGAATCCAGTCACATTTTTCTTCCGATGAAATATATCACTTATCTTTGCTGGGACTCTAAATCAGGTTCATTATAGTGAATGGATGCTTTGTGCAATAAATGACTAGCCTAACGAAAAGAATGCGACCCTAATTCAGACGCTGCTTCAGTAAAACAAAAAGGAGTGTTTTAGAAATACTTCTATACGGACAGTACGTGAAATTCAGCAGAATTGCTATAACACTGTGCGTCTGAGTTCAGAGGTCCTCCGATCAAACTCCGTAAGAGGCAAACCTCAGTACGATCGGATGTCAGTGTGTTTAACCCATACAACATTGTGACAGAAGGATCTAAGGCGACGGAACTCCTTGAAAGATGAAGGCACAGATATGACGACTGTATTGATATTGAGCTTGAGAAAACATAACTGAAGAATGTGGATCTGACTCACCTGGCCCAGCACTGGAACCAAACATGGACTCTTGGGAGCGTGGCAATGAATCTTCGGGTTACATAAAAGGCAGGGAATTTTTTACCTTTAACTGCCTATTACAAAATATAAGCGCTACCCACCCGACATGGAGGGTCGGTAAAACTGTAATCTGAAAGCAAGCCGTTCACCAGGTCCCTGGCAACCGAACCAGCATATTAAACCGAAAGTCATACACAGCAAGCGATAATAAAAAAAAACCCCCCCTTGCAGTTGGTCACCGTGGAAGAGGTTGCAGAGTTTCTTATATTACAGCAGGTTGTATATACGCGTAAATGATTAATTGCATTTAAACTGGTAATTCAATCCCGGCATTTCAACATACGGTAAGGTATTGAAGTTAACTGAAGTGTTTCGATGCATTCGAGTACAATCTCCGGATATGGAGGGTAGCTGTGAATAAAACAAACTCGCAGACGGCAGACAAGGTGTGTTCCACCAACCTGAGTGTCAGTTGGAGAACTGACAACTCCGCACCCTACAAGGCCATTGTGATAAGAAATGTAAAGCAAGTCCTCGGAATTGGCGGCCTTTTTTGAAGGAAGGATTCTCGTCCAAGGAGTTAGTTGAGGGATATGAGGTTCTTACAGAGGTGTTACTGCAGGTTCACGTTCCTGAGGTGTTAGGCCGTGTAGACTGGACAGTAGTTACTGACGTGACGTAGTATCTTAGCGTCCAGTAAGTCTTCTTGGACTGCTTAACACTGAAGACGAAGGTGTTACGGTCCTACTAATCTACCTGGCGTTACACCCCAAAGTTAGTTATACTTTATTTCTAGAGTGGAGACGGTGGAAACATAGATTCACAACCGAACAGAAGTGTGCTTATATCACATCATCGACACTTACTTCTTTTCATTTCCCTTGGAGTCGCCTCTTCCAGAACGACTGCCGGCATCGCTTTCACAGTCTGGTACTCGATACCCCCTCCGGAATTGGGGGCAAGCGCCGAGGGTGGCTCAGAATGACGTCGACTCCTGAACAAACGCATTGTGCCCTCGTAGCCCTTCGCATGGGTATAGCAACTCCACTGCCTCCAGTGACCTGTAATTGTAAGAATAACGTTACATTCTCTTTGGGATTAGAGTGTTAAGAAGTTGTACAGCGTGTTGTGATACAACAGGGATACAGCCCTGTTCTTAAATGCGTTGTAAGGACAATAATTAGCCTTGGGAATGAAAAAAGTATAAGATAATATTACAACTTGTCTCCAAAGCATCCCACCCACCCGTCAGTTACCGCGGATTTCTCTTTATCTTATCAGTTATAGGTCATAAACATACACTATTTTAAGCTGTGCTGTACTATTTACTACACTAGGTGTTTTAAATTGCAGTTCTCATTAAAAAAAACTTACAATACAAATTCTGTGTCTGTTTTCAAGAAACTGAGAAGTGAATCTAACAAATATGGAAAGGTGCAAACGAGTCTTAGACATGATGTCTGTACGTGCTTATCTACTTTCTTTCCTTTGTTATTTCGTTTGTTGGCCTGTTGTCTACTGATGTGTGTGGGTAGACCTGTAGAACGTAATGTCTTTCACCACAAAGGCACAGGCTACACGCTGTACGCTGTATAACGGATGATAACGAAATATAAACTGGGTAAAAATGTTATGTTGTAGTAATCTCATCTCTAGCATAGCCATACCAGTTAGTTTCCGGAACAAGATTCAAACCACGAGCTTTCGTATAAACTCGTTAACTATACACAAGACACAATAAGACAGGATCCGTATATCTTATATACTGTGCTACCAGAGGAAAGTGAGATGCAGGAAAGTCAAAGAATACATGGAACGAGTAATAACCTTAAAATGGCTTTAAAACAATCCTGGTGGCTAAGGAACCGTTATAGGTATTACGATGTTTGGGACCAAATGAAATTTATTTCTTACAGCGGAAAAAAACGTGCAGTCAGAAAGTCAATAAAAAATTATTACATACACATTGACATAGTTGACGTGTACTAGGGGCATAGTAACACCGTCCATTTATTGTACATAGCGGCCAGAATTTCTAAATCCATTCACTTCAACCATCAGATCATCTTGAACTAGTTTTCCACTTGTCGCGCTCCGTGCCTTCTCTGATATTATTACATCCAGGTCACACAATCACTGTGAAGGAGGAAGTCAGTCAGTCTACTACAGATGCCCGTCGGTTTAATGTCGGCTGTTAGTGGCAGAAACAAGCGACTGGGCAATGCCTAAAAATGGGCAGTTGTGTCTTGAACACTAACAAAGAAGGGAGCATAATTTGGAAGCTACGCAGTTCAATTTGTCCTCTGTTTGTAAGTCCAATCAAGTACATGCTGATTCAAAAGTTAAAATGTTTGTGTGAGTGAATTTCCATTCATTCCTGGCAGAGGTGAATGTCAGAACCCCTTGTTTGGCAGACCCACAGAACTTGGCAACGAAACGAGATGACATTGAGATGAAGACGATGATCTGTTTGTCTTCCTTTTCTTTGCGCGCTACGCTACGAATCAAAACTTTTACTTACAGATATACTTAAATCTAAGTATGTCTTTAGAGGTTAGGCAATTTAATGTCTGTATCGAACTTAAAATCTGGCATCTTCTTCGCTTCTTCTTCGTCATACGCTACGAATCAAAACGTTTTACTTACAGATATACTTAAATCTAAGTATGTCTTTAGAGGTTAGGCAATTTAATGTCTGTATCGAACTTAAAATCTGGCCATCTTCTTCGCTTCTTCTTCGTCATATCTTCGTTGCTCAGTTCGATAGATCTATATTGCATTTTCCTTCGTTCTCTTCACAATTCATGTTTACTATAAACATCTAGGGGCCCAAAACTTGTAAATTAGGCTTACATCATTGACAAAATTTGTTCGCATTTGATCACATCAATTTTTGTTGTAAAGTCTACGCCTCCAGTCTTCCCTCGCATAACCCATATGATGTCAACCCCAATTCAGCATGTCGTAATATCATACAACAAATTACGCTTACTCACTTATTTCGCTGTCACGTGTCTTGATTTCGAAATCCAAGTCTCACTGAAATGTTTTACAACTGTCTGAAATGAGAGTTCTTGAAACTGCGAGTGTGTAGTCTTGAAACTTACTTGACGTAAGAGTGTGTATGTGTGTGATACACGTGTATGTGTGTTTAAATTATTCCAGTCACATGTAATGTTTTTTTTTCTATTATCCTAATCTTTCTCGTCTCGCTGGCGTATTAGTTTGCCTGAAACTATAGAACCTTGTCTCTATACGGTCAGAAGTTAAACGGATGAACCAACCTTCCCTTGGCTTTCATACAGGCTGAGCAGAACCTTCCAATAAGCATGCATCCCATTCTGAACGCTTACGGTGCTATGGTCGTACAAACTTTTATAGGCATGATACTAGTAAAGTGAAGTTACAGTTCATGTTTACATTAGGTTTCCAAAAATAAAATCCTCGACCTCATACACATCGCAGCGTGTCTCTGAATAACCCGTTTAGTTTTCGTTAGTGCATTACGACTGTTCTGTAAGAGGGCTACAGCACCCAGAATACGATGAAGCACTGGATATCTTGCTTGTAACATTCTGTGGTACACCAGGTCCTCAATTCTTACCCCCACGCGCGCGCGCGCGCGCGCGCACACACGCACACAAATAATCGGAAGGGTTTAGGTGCCAGAGACCTAGGTGGCCTTTTTTGTTGACCACCACAACCAACCAAACGGCCAAGAAAATGATCATTGGGATGCGCTGTGACTCTTAACTACGTGGCACTTTTGAAAACCAACAGCGAACATGAATTTTAACTTCACTTTGTTAGGTGCACGTTGCTTTTTCTTATTAGTTTCTTTATTCTATTATTTTATCCTTTTCTCATTCACAACTCTATAAACATCCCTAAAACTGACTGCATATGTGTACATAATTGTATGGATCCCATCTTCTTTCATTAATTATTGTTTACAATTTAATTAGCAATTTTTTATGGTTTCAAGTAGGCAAAAGAGTTCATACTTTTCAGGACGTTTCCTGTTTCTCTGTTCTGGATTTTCCTCGTAATGCTACTACCAGTATCGATGTGCGACGTGTCATGCGCGCAGTTTCACCTTCCTTCATTCATTTGTTCTTTCTCAAAACTTATATTTAGCGTACAAAACAAACTCTATCACTATAGGAGCAATGTTGTGTAATTTCCGTAAATGTCCTTTCTAGTTTCTGTTTTAATATCGGTGAGTTATTTCATATAAACACAAAATGTGTCTGTGGCATAAGCAGCAATCCTACTTCGTGTTTGATAGGTTTTGGGTTCGAACCTTGGCCCAGAGACCGGATATTTAAACTGAGCTTTTCATGTATTTCTTTGGTCATCCCCGGCAAATATCGGTTTAGGTTCTGGAATTAGGCACGGTCACTTCCTTCTGTATTCTTTTCAATTAATGTTTAATTATCTCATCGTTCTGTGCTACATGCTACAACACGAGCTACTCCATGCTTCGTCACGCGTCCAGAGGAGTGCTACCGACTGTGGTGCGTCGTTGTGTGTGATCTAGAAACCTCGTGAATGAGGAGGCCCTGGCCCACTGGGGGCTGTTACGCCAGAAACAAACTCCACTCTTCGTTATGTAAATAAATTACAAAGGCCCATTTGATCGGTTATGCGTATTGGTTATACTAACCTTTCAAGTGACTACATACTATGCATTCAAGGTAATTAGACTTTAAAACACAATAGGAGGTAGTCTGTATTGTTAACACCTAGTTCTGGAGATTCGTATGATTCATATAATAATAATTAGAACCCATTCTTAACTAATGTAGTGAACTCTATTTGCTTTAGCAAATTTTAGTTTCGACTTCGGAGAAAGAATGACAAGTTACTTAAGGATAAGAAACATAGGGAGAATGAAGGCTATGAAGATAAATGTTTTTGTCTTCATATCTTTATTCTTATGGGAGCCGATACTGTATGACAATCTGCACATTGCTCATAATCGTTTTCTGAAAGAGAGTATGAAATTTGGGATTTTCACAGCAGTCAGTATAAATATGAGAAATAGCTAAAAATTATTTTCTTCAGGAATGTGATGCCGTATAGTTTGGTAGATGTGTACTAACGCATCGGAGGATACTGTTACCTCAGTCTTTAGGGTAGAAATATGATATGAGTTAAGGGTTTACTGCCCTGAGGATGCAAGCGGTATGATCCGCCCAAACCTTTGTATCTACCTGGCAGACTGTGCAGCACCATATCTCAGTACATACTATCCTCTAGGGATTTTTTTTTTCCTCCAGTACTATAATGCGACTCTTCTAAATGAAGTGTGTTCTACAGATGTCTATCTCCGTGTCTGTATGAGCCTGTTGCTGCAGGTCCGTGACTTGCATATAGCTCTTCGTCCTGTAAACGCTTGTTAAGTTCATGCTGTCACTCGGAGCTTGTTCCAGACATAGGGGCCCCGTGTCACCATGTCACTGAAAGTCATGCTGTAGATGACTGTGACAGATATCATACTGGCCACAGCAGCTACAACATTTGACCCCTGACCTGCCTACTGTCTCCTGCAGAGAACCTTCCCTAGGATCTTTAACTTGCTTTTATAGTCGTGCCATTTGAAGTGTAATCGAAAGGTACATTATCCGGATCACGGATTATTACTGAACCAAACAAGTAACTAGCTTACCAACCAAAAAGTCCAGTGGCTAATTGGCTTTATAGACCCTAACAAAGAAAGTAACGCACTAACTGATTCTGTAATAGAATATATGATATATATCATTGCTACGAAAACAACTTTTGATACACTTCCGTCAAGTTCACAACTATACAACTTATTTCATTAACAATTATCGTAATATTAAATCCTCTGCTGTCTCCTCTTCGTCGTCGAAGTGAACGTTTTACTGACGGGTTGGCAGTCACCACTCACATGATTGCAATACAATATCTATTGTGCGTGTTGGCAAATACTGAGCGTGACACAGCTCGGAAGGTCACATTCTATAATGTATTCTGTTGTTCTTTACATATTTCGATAGAACTCCAATATGATCTAACACAATGGAGTTAACATACAAACATCATGTCTTTAGCTCCTTCAAACGGACCCAACCGGTAGGTATGACCCAAAGCCACCACCGCCATCACCTGAAAACGAAAAGAGACCCAGTTTCTGACACGCCGTGGTGCAACAAAACGTATGTCCAGTACACTAGTCAAAGCTTGTAAGAATATTATACAGTCAGTTCGCAGCTGACAATGTGTTACGGTAACATCTGTTACGTCCATTTGCTCAGTATTCATTACGGATCAAAACAGGAAGCATTATTTCACACGTTCTCTTCTTATATCACACAAGATTTGAATTCGCATTTTGTGTGTTCTCAAGAGCACTGACTAGTTACTTTTGTTGCACGTTATTTCAGCTGGAAATGTAACTCCCAGGTAACTAATAGGAGGTTTCTTGGAGATTCAGGTCGTCTATTATAATGCACCTTGTCAATTGGTAGGGAATCAAGCGGCCTTCTTTGAAGGCTTGACACTGGCATGGAGTTACTGTCCTTCAAAACGTCGGTAAGTGTTTACAAATCGACATGGTGTAACAAGCAGAACACTACAGTCTTATGCAGCACCCTTGTGAGAACCTCAAATGGTCCAGATAGTTTCCTGTTTCCGACACTGGAATACACTTGCATGGCTAACCGTAACATAGTAGTAGCTTTATGCATTACAAATTGCCATCCTTCACGTCTCTTTATGCTGGAGTTTTTTGTAGCATTTCAAAGAGGTGGAACAGCAACATACACATTACCTTCGTACCGCTGTTGTGAGGTATTTTAAGGTATCTGAACTGGTACATGTCAAGTTGTGACTGTACACACCATGAAGGCATATCGACGAGTGGAAGCAAAGTTCCACGCATTCTTACCCTCGACATTACATGGAGGTTGGTGGTCAGCTTCGTGCTCCTACCGCTTTACCCCCAGAAAAAAGTCCCTGTATCCAGGGAAAAGGAGGCTGGGTGGGCCCCAGAGCCGGTCCGGACGCTTTGGAGAAGACAAAAATCCAGCAGCCTAGCTGCTATACCGAATACGCTATCCTGGCACCCTCTAAACCTTGTAGGCCTATATTTTCAAACAACGAACTGTTTGGGTTATAGTACCTGTGTTTGTAGCATGCGTCTGTGGATCGAATCAGACTGAATGATCAATTGTCATCACACCATTCGTATCATTCCATGGGCCTGTTATTGACAATGATCATAAACTTGTGCGCGCTGCATCGCCAGACGAAACCCGGGGTCGAGGTGTTTCCCGTCTCGCAACATCGTACGGCCGCAGTGATGACATTACTGATGACCGAGAGGTCTCCAAGGAATATTATGGTCATGCAGAGTTCTATGAGCTTTAGGCACACCACTTCATGCCCACTGAATCAAGAAAAGACAGACTGACACAGCTTCGAGGGTTACAAAGTAACAACTCCTATCATCTATAAATCAGGGGAGCACAGTCCGTCTTGAGCAGTTAACAATGGCTCAGGTAGCCAAGAAGTCAAGAAGGCAAGAAGCCTACCGTGTTTATAAGAGACAGCCACTCACTAAATCCTGTCCTCAGCCGGATAAATCCGGTTTGCCTGATCATATTCCATCTCTTAAATATCCATTTTAAACTTACTATGGGAAAGGAACCATCTTAAATTCCAAGGGAAAGTCTGTTACAGAGGAAAATATTTCGTGGACATCTGACACGGAGAGAAACTACATTCTGTGTGAATATATACCATACACAATAAATTACAAACCTTCTTCCTGTTATATGAATATACAGCGTATATATATATATATATATATATATATATATCCATTTACGCGTAAGCCTTCTCTTCACTTCAGGTTTTCAAACTAAACTTCTGTATGCGATTCTCGTCGCACGCCTGCATGCTACGTGCACTCCATCCCTCCCATACTCCTTGAGTTAACCATTTTAATGTAATTTCGTCAAGAGTTACAAATTATGGAACTCTTGTTGTGTAAACTTCCTTAATTCCTTGGTTTCAGATCCATATTTTTCCTCAGCAAGTTATTCTCATAATTAATCGGTCTAGGTTCTCTCCATAATGTGTTAAGACAAAACTGTACAAACACGCAGCAAATGGGTGTAAAATTATCGCTCGTTATATTTCATAATTATCGTTTGTTTCTGTCAAACCAAATATTCTGCACAAAAAAAAAGTTTTTTGTCATTTAATGTAATTTTTATTTGTTAGTGCCCTTACCAAATACCTGAATTCTGCCACATTTTCGACGGATTTATTATACGTAATCGCACATACAGCCTCGACTGCATGTTGGCCCACTAAATGTGTGCTTTAGCGGTTACACATCGGAAACGACAAAAAATTACACCGTATTCTCAAATGTTGATAGGAATTCCGAGGAACATTCCACATGGCAGTGTCAGTGACTAAAACGAAGAAATGGTAGGGGGAATAATCGTCTACTTCCATTGAAGGACTTTTGATGCCATAGGATATATTTACTGCGGTGACTAGTGAAGTTGCAGTCCAAAGCGTGGCGAAACAATATACTTTAGGCACACACCCTTACCTGGCGTCGGACCTTAATAATATCCTGGCAATCATCCCAGATACCAGATGCTGGATAATGACTCCAACGAAGCAGCGCGCACCGCCGCAGGTGTGAAACTTGTTAGACAGCGGATGGTGGACATTAGGAATGTCTGAGGAGTAAGAGAGGACAGTGTCAGGGGAGCAGTTGGACCTTGGAAGCTTAACCCTATAAAGCACAGTACTTACTTTATATACCACCAGTTTCAACATTAAAAAATTCTAATTCTCTCACACAGTGCATTTATGTGTTTTGGAAGGACCTGAGAACAAACGTGCATTATTTACATAAACAACATTAACTAATTGGTTTTATAGCCCAAACAGAGTGTTTGGTGCGCAGTACGAACTGCGAATGTTACATATAATTTAGGTAAATCGTGGATTTTAAAGGATTCAGTAATGACAGAATTTTTCTCAACCAATAATCTCTCCATGTCTTCTAACCAAAGACCATCCCTCGCATGATTCTCACAAAGAACAGCGATTATTTTCCGGTGCTGCATTAACTGACTGTACTTCAGTATGGAGATGGAGTGTGCTCGCTGCGATGTACGAAATGAATCTTGAAAAAAATTTCAAGTTATTTGTGAGTTTAAACATTGCGAAAAATGTGCGAAATACAAAACAGAATCTGTAAATACTCGTATTTAAAACAAAAACTGTGTGTATAGCCCAAAAAGACTGCGCGGCTTCTGGTAGAACAGATTCGTTCCCACGTCACAGAACGCGATCCAAGGCTCACAACTCCAGTCGTACGTTAAATCACTGAACGGCTCGACGCTGGGCGTTCTGGTTGACTGACTGACCGATCGTCCGACGTATCGCTACGCTTACGATGGGCATTACTTTCTAATGCTCACCGCCTCTCCCATTACAATAAAAACCTTCTTCATCATCTTCATCACAGTAACCCGCAACGAGAGAAAACTCGGACTAACACTTTCACAGACACGGAACGTAATTCAAGCTTTCGTGGTGGGTGTTGTTGAGACGATCTTCTGCGTTACTATACCGTGTAGGATAATGTTCCGGCAAACGTTTCGGAAGACTAGGTCTCCATATTGAGGATTACAATTTGGTTCAGGTGGATCCGACGTTTCGGAGAACTGCCTTCTGAAATTTCTGATCGCACTTATTCTACACGCACCAATAACCCAGATGAGCAGCATCTGAGCAACATTTCTCTGCCTGATGTGTAACTTCGCATAATAGAGGCTTAACATTTATATTACACCACTTCCTCCACCGTCACAACAGGTCCATCCTCAAAACATGCAGACTGTATGTAGCGCCACGAAAATGACACGCAGGTGTTTATATGTGGAGACAGGAACCTTAGTGAAAGTAGCAAGTTGATAGTTTGTACAGTAAGCGGGTCTCTCACGTGCTTAGGGTGACTTTTCTCTTGTCATAAGCCCGTATGATTATGGAACAGTAAACAGCATTATTTGCTGTGTGAAGAAATGAGCAACGTTCGGTGTGTCACAGCACACAAATATGCGCTCAACAAACACTCCGAGGTGTTTGCGCATCCAGCGATAACTGGCAGGGCTATAGTTGCGGCTGCTGGCTAGGAATATAACGACACAGACACAGTACTTGCTGTGTCATCCCTTCTACTGTAAAAATTCTGAAGTGATGGGAGTTGTTTTGTGAAGCTGCAGAATGTGTATACTTGCTGTAGTCTCAAAACAAATTGTTCCGGGAAGTAACTGGATCTTGAAAGGACGAAGCGGGCGAACAATTTCACAGCCATTTCTTACCTAAGCAGAATAAATAAGTGTAAAATGGAATCTTTCTCACAGAAACCTGTAATTCACCATCTGTGTAGATCTGTGTGGGCTGCATGCATGAAGTAAGTAATGCAATACAAATGTTATTCTGCCATTACTGTACAACGTTGAGATAAAAATAATATTTGGCCATAATGAATTCAAGTATATATCCTATTTTAAAAGACCCGAAAGTAATACCAGCAACCTTCGCCTGCTAACAAATTTATGCAGTTTTCTCTGTCAGCCTCGGTGTTCTGAACCAGCTTCTTTTGTTCTCGCTGTCTGACACATTCAGACTGAAAGATCATTTCTGCGGGTACCCCCAGCTACAGCAAAACATTTTGCCCACCAAGATAAATTAGCGGCGCCATGATATTTTACTGCAGAAAGCTACCCATCTATACAGTTATGGCCACGAAATAAACCGGTGTAGTAATTCGCAGTCACAAAGTGCGAGATCGCTTTAATACTTTATTGACACTTCGTGCGTAAGATGAACGCAGGACTGAGGTCATAATATATATTTCTGAACGTGCTCCCCTTCGTTTAATGTACTTAGGGCACCACGATATAAATCTTAATGAAATCGTGTATTGCCGATCTGTTTACCAGTTATGGTGCGAATTAAATGTTGGCCAGTATATCTTGAATATAACCTCCATATTACGTAAGACCAAATGTTACCTAACTTCTCCTTAAAACATTTTTTGATGTGGTATGTAATTGAAACAACAGATTACGAGGAAGAATTAGTGCTTCTGACCAATGTCACAACAACACGTACTGTTCTTAACAGGCTATTCTATACTTATATACCACCCAGCATTTTGAAAGTTTACTAGTTCTGTAAGAAACGAATTTTTACAATTTATGTCAGGACTTTTGCCTTTGTATATGACATCTACGTTAATAAGTAGTAGGGGCTAATTTGTGACACTCGTGTCTAAGTACACTACAGCTTGTCTGGTTGTTTTATTCTTTGTAAATTAAAGACTTTTTCTATTGCATGTGTTTTACGCAGTCGAATGAACCGGAAGATAAATACGAACAGTCCAGGTTGCGGAAGAAGTTCGTGCTTTCTTTTGTGAATTTAGCCTGTCATTTTTCTGGAGCGACTAAGTAAAAACCACGCACTATATCAGTGAAGATCATGAATCTGATCGAGATTATAACTATATAGGGCCCAAATGCAAGCGTAAACGGTGACTGCAAGGGGCGGCTGTTTTGTCCTCACATGAGCAACAGGCAACTAAGCCTTTAATGAATTTCATGTCTCACGATAAGTGAGTTATCTGCAAGCAAACGGCGTACTGAAATAATATTGCATGTTACTAAAGGTACAAAAACAAACTGCTCTCCTACTTGGTTTGGTATATTTCATTTCACCCTGTTGGGTTAATTTAAAGATACGTTAAGTCACTGTTATCACGCCGCATTAGGTGCTATTAGCCTATGGAGAAACATAACCACAAGATTTGAGGGTTGTTTGACCGTGCATCTTCCTCATGAAATAATGTGGTGTGCCAACTTGATGCAACAAGGTAATTTTATTGATGTATTCTTAGTTCGACATGTTTCGGGTGCACACGTCCATCATCAGGAGCATTAGATGTTGTGTTGCAGCATATGGTTTTCTGCACCGAGTTTTTGGATTGGTGGTGGTCTTGAGAGCCGCTGCGTAGGTCGTGTGTGCGGTGCGGATGGTGCCGTGCGTAACTCGCACGGCACCATCCGCAGTAATTCATTACAGTTAACAGGAAAATGTTACTGTCATAATAGCTGAATTTCCACTGCATGTAGCACTGATATATAAATTGAATTACGTGGCGTTGTTTATCGTATTCAACATAAATGCTTCTTCATGGTACCTCTTGTGTTCAGCCTCATGATCCTCTTCTGTGTTTCAACGAAATGCTAATGGAACACTACTGCTGCTGTTGTCACATGAATTCTATTCGTGTTAACAGATTGGCCGACGGGATCGCTTTTATACGGTTGGATTATTTGTCTTTCATGGAGTTCTAAAACTTGTTCGGGTTTAAAGAAATCCTGAGACACTGTTGTGCACATACTTTTCAGCTTCCAACAGGTTGCACAGTTGAAACTTCCGTGTATGAGACGATTTCACAGGCGGCGTACAATATTGAATATTGTTACGTACTTAAACTCCAGTGTTTCATATTTTAATTTCCATCTGATATGCACATAGCCATGTTATCAACAAAATTCTCCTCATTTTCTTCTTTTACCACCTACTTTTACATCTTCCGTTACTTGTTCTTCAGCTTCACTCGCTTCCTCCTTTACATAACGTATTATTAAGAAGTGTTTGTATTTTAAACACAAGTAGCTTTGCTTAGACCGGTCGTAAATAAAATGTCAGTAACAAAATTATTTGTTCTATAGGAATCAGCTTTAAATACAGGTATAATAAATTGTTTTCTATCGTCAACTGCCTCAAACAGAAGTCGGAGTATGTGAGTTTAGGTGCATGAATATAATGAATAAAAATTGGTAACATTCCTAGTTACACTGAATCCGCAATTTTTTACGAACTGTGACAAAAGTCTTTGTCTGGATTTTGTTCTTTACCGTCGTCGAACTCTTGTTCCTAATGTCACTGGGTGGCGCGAAGTTTGGCTTTTGTGCCGATTTTAAAGTGCAGATGAATTCGGAGGTTCACCCACGTAATTTGGTGGCGAAAAAGATTTTTTGACTCCTAGTCCCAAGAAAAATTTGTTGTGTTCCGGATTAATCACTTGAAAGTAGAAATTTTGTAGAACAATTACCGACAAACGTTGAGTTCATAAGACAGCTTCGAAGCTGAAATCATTTATGTACTTCCGAAACCAAATGCTAATAAAAGTCGTTAAGTATTTTGCAAATTAAAACTACTAACGAACATACAGGCATTCATTTCATGTAGAATGTCTTGTTCACGAATGTACGGAAGGTCGTTGCAGTTAAAGGTAGCAGAAATGAAAGGAATCACCACTGAGCGTTTACTGTCTAAACCGTCCGGGAGCATCAATGAGCATCACACAAAGAAGTTCCTTCAGCAGAATCAATGACTGCTGAACGAACTGCCGGTATGAAATAACTCTCTCAGAGTAATGCAATGAACAGGCACGTTTATATTATTACCTCCTTTATTCATGGCAAAGCTACCGAGATTTGCGTATAATTCAAATCCTTTCATGCACCTACGTTTTATTCTACCTTTAAGGACACTCAGCGATTTTGAAGCCGGTATTCAAGCAGACGTGCACATGGTTATAGCCCAAGCAGTGAATTCTTCTTACAGTTAGTTTTTATAACCAAAGTCTTACAGTTTTAAAGCGGACCTAATTTTCGTCATGTATATTCTTCTGTTTTATTTCTTTCGTTCATTCTTAGTCTGACCTCTTCTGACTACTCATTTTTGGCGCAGAAGGTTACAGTTGCACCTGATCACACTCACACGCACACACTTGGTAAGTCTCCTCTGGACGAGTGATCACCCCGTCGCAGAGACCTCTGACTACACATAACAATCACAGGAGACAGGCATCCATGCCCCCGGCGAAATTCGAACCCGAAATACCAGCAAGCGAGTGACCGCAGACCAAAGCCTTAGACCGCGCGGCCACTGCGACCGGCTCGAGTAATATGTGTTACTTTCAGGAGGCTTATGACCGGCACATGCAGACTTACTCGAATGATGCCACAAACGGTACTTGTAGCATACGGTAATTAAGTCCATCTTTTCTCGTTAGCAACAAGAACAGTGTTCAGCAGCAGTGCACAGTCAGTAGTTTCGTCACCTTCCAGCGATCTCATTGGATCAGTCTGACACAACCAATGTCAGTGCAGATCTTCAGTAAGTACCAGTGTACTTCTCTTGTTCTCTAATTACATAAACGCTGCACTAACACGTTGGTATATATCCTGTGTTCTTACAGGATCGAAGTTTCTCTTTTTGTCTTTATCACGTGTCTGTTAAGAAAACGAAGCAACAAAGGCCTGTCACGAGTACTGTCTTGAGATTTTAAGTTCTCAGAGCCTGAAAATGTTACTGTTTTCTGGGACATGCCCTCGCGTAATCCGGTAGAAATTTGCCAATGTTCCAGCAGATCCTGCTGCCTATGACTGCACCCCGAAGCTGGAAGCAGCCGTTTCGCATTTGTCACCAAGGTTCCTGTATTTCGACAGGTTGAACCAAGCCTGTAGCCAGACCACGAACATAGACGGCGTAGTGGCTTCCAGTGTGGGTACATATACATACGTTTATATGTGTATATAATGCTGTGTTATACACATTCTGTTATACATATTATGTGTACATAAGCGTAAAAAGAGCCTTTGTCTGGACCGCAAAATCAACAGTTTAAATGCATAATGCGCTCTTTATTTTGTTCATGTCCATGCACTGATAACACTGTTTTACATCAAAAACGTCTAATAGACACTTGTATTATTCACGTCACTTTATTAGCACAGTGCTACTCCAAGGGCTGAAACACGTTCCAGTAACCCAGTGCTAACAAAGTGTGAAGAATATAAGTATGCAGTAATCGGTTTTTTATATGAAATAACTATGTACATGGAGCAGAAGGTTAAAGTACGACTGGACCGAGGAGAGACAAGAAGTGTGCAGATTGGAAGAGGAGTTCGACAAGGATGCTGTTTGTCACCAATTCTGTTCTTGTACAGTGAGTGTCTTACCAAGGAAGCTCCGGATGGGCTTGGAGACTTCAAACTCAGAGGACAAATTATTCAAACTGTGAAATATGCTGATGACCTTGTGTTGATGGCTAAGGAAGAAACGGTGCTTCAGGGCATGACTGATAAATTAATTGAAACTGTTAGATACTATGGCATGGAAATGAATGTGGAAAAAACAAAAGTAATGAGAATTTCAAGACAACCATCCCCAGTAGCAATTAAGATAGAACAAAAACAACTAGAGAATGTGAAATGTTTTAAATATCTGGGTAGCATGTTAACAGAAGATGGAAGGTGTACGTGTGAAATGAAATCCAGAATTGTCATAACAAAAGCTGTATTTAGCAAGAAGAAGAATCTTTTTATCAGCAAATTGGACGTAAATTTGAGGAAGAGACTAATGAAATGCTACGTTTGGAGCATAGCTCTGTATGGTGCTGAAACTAGGACGCTCCGGGCAACAGATCAGAAACGCCTGGAAAGTTTTGAAATGTGGTGCTGGAAAAGGATGGAGAAGATAAGTTGGACCAATCATGTGAGAAATGAAGAAGTGTTACTTAGAGTCAATGAGCAGAGGAATATCCTGCATGAAATACGAAAACGGAAGGCTAACTGGATTGGTCACATCTTAAGTAGAAACTGCCTTCTAAGACAAGTTATTGAAGAAAAGCTAAAGGGGCAGATAGAAGTGACAAGAATACGAGGAAGAAGGCGTAAGAAGTTACTGGATGACCTTAAGGACAGTAGAGGATACTGTGAATTGAAGGAGGAAGCTCTAGATCACACTGTGTGGAGGAATCGTTTTGGGAGAGGCTTTGGACCTGTCGTTTGACAGATTACTGATGATGATGATGATCAACTATGCGCTCTGTAACATTGCACAAAAAACATCTTGCATATCCATACATTTTTTAAAATTAGCTGTTTTACAACAACGGCGGTTCAACAAAGGAAATAACTCGTGGATGCGGCAGGGTGTCGCACATTTCTTAGCGAGCTGATCAGCATGTCTGTCTTCGATATTTTGCAAATTCCTAGTGGGTCCGTCCACATTTGTAGTGGCTGAATTGCACCGTGTTACAAGCCCCCCGTTACGAGCCTCACTGTAACGTATCGCTACGTTACAGTCGTAAAGATACGTACACAGTATAGCAGACAGCTTAGTGAATCAATTAGGAGATCTGAACAACGTTTAACGTATAAACTTAAAAAACAGAGGTTTTCTTCTTTATTTAACCCTTTTAAGACCAGTGGTTTCTATAGGTACCACCTGCTGTAACGTTATGAAACTCTGCATTTTACCCACAAAGTGTATGTGATTCGTATGGTTCTTACAATACAGTACATTTGCTGCAGTGCACAATATAAACCGATTGGTCTTTGTAATGCGAAAAAACTGCGTTGTCTTTGAGATATGATCTTTATGTATCATGTAGATTAATTTTCGGCACCACGGAGATCCAATTTCGACCTAGGGCCAGTCCATATGGGATTTGTGGTGGACAGGGTGGCACTAGGACAGGTTTTTATTTCAGTATTTCAGTTGTTCCGTGTCAATATAAATCCATCACTGGTTCATACCCAACTTCATCTATGTGCTACGCTCATCATACGTACCAAGGGGCGAAGCGTGGTAGTCTTCAAAAAGCATTGTTATTTCGGAAATTGGGGATCATTGACTAGAAAAGTGCTTGCAATTTTTCATGGTCGAAGAGTTAAAGAAAGTTTCTTCGTCTTTGTGTACAAGTTCTGCATAAACTACCACCAATATTTATAGCGTATTGTTATTGTGTCAATGATGTATCAATGAACGGACATATCCTCCATAAATAAATGCTGTGTCATGCTACTGCCCGTGTCAGAAACATAGCTTGGACAATGTTTCCCGTCTCTACGAGCATGTCGATTGCACCAACTACGAAGAACGAGTGCTGTATTAGGTCAGGGCATCATCTTGACGTCAAAAGCCTGCCCTCTCGGCCCAATAAGCGCGCGGAATATACGTCCGTATTATCTTCGCCTATGCCTCATACGAGAACGTGTTTCGATTGGACATGTTCTTACTTTTTGAATGAATACTCAAGACGTCGTCCTCGGGGCGTAAAGTGTGTTCTGAATGAAACAGCACACATAAGAGTCAGACAGTTCTAGTCAAGTATCCTTAAATGAAGAGCTGTTCCCGACTAACACGCTGCACTACTTACATTAACCTTTAGACGCCTAACGTCAACTATAGTGGTCGTACCGCACAGCTAACCTCTAAAGTTGCATTTTATATTTTTATTCAACAAATATAGGTACTGAATATTTTAAACATGGTACACACTCTGCGTTTTTTCCTCTTCAAAATGCAGTTTGTTTCATAATTCTAACGTATTTGGTTCTGTATTATTCACATTTTATATACAGAGTGTGCTAAAATTAAAAAAAATAATTCCGGCGCCAAAAGGTTAAACTTTCTGTAACGCAGATGTTTCACTGGTTCACTGTTCCGTTTTTACTGCAGAAATTTGGCAATATGTTGTTCAGTACGGCAGGTCAAACGTGGCATTTTGTAGCGTCATAGAGATGTGACAGACAGACGTACAGAAGTCCCTTGTAACGTAAAAGAATATATGGGCAATAGTTAATTTGTAATATAGTGCACGGTTCAACCAAATGAAAGATCTTTGTCATAAAACAATTTCCGGTACGCTCACATTTCGAGTAAACCATCACTAGGGAAATCCTCATTCAGCAGCAGCAACAACAGAAGTGCAAAAGAAAGAAATATCTACGACAAAAATATTAGCGGTTATGTAACTAATTAAGAGGTAAAATTTATTATACTAAAATTTACATAACACATATCCTATTAGTTTTTCCTTTTTTAATTCCAGTTTCAAAACCATTTCATGCTGAACGAAATTAAATGTTGCACTCTCCAGTCCGAACATTTGCGTCCATCAGTGTTTATTACTGATGTTGCTTAATTAGCCTTAAGTTTCGGAAAGCTGCGTCTGCTGTTTGATACCTAACAGTAAGACATGTTATCTTTACCGACAAAATACCCAAATATTTCCAGTAACCGAAAAGTCACTGCTGGTGGTACAAAAAAGGCATTTTTCCCAGACAGTGAAATAAATAGCACACAGAAGCCTGCTATATAGCCTACCGAGTTTATTCTACCTTAGTATATATTTTAGACTTTATATTTTACATTAGTTGAAAAGTATTTATTGTTCAGTCTCGTTACTTTCGTTGACTTTAGTTTCGTATTTGTCTAATTCAGCGCCTAAATATCGTCCGTGCTGATGTATGTGTGTGTATGTGTGTATGTGTGTATGTATGTGTGTGTGTGTATGTGTGTGTGTGTGTATGTGTATGTATGTGTGTATGTGTGTGTGTATGTATGTGTATGTGTGTGTATGTGTGTGTGTGTATGTGTGTATGTATGTGTGTGTGTGTACGTGTGCATGTATATGTGTGTGTGTGTATGTATGTGTGTGTATGTGTATGTATGCGTGTGTGTATGTATGT
>Ga0123354_10000253_pt1 | contig 47997 bp, 43 predicted proteins | sample TergutLab28metaG_2_FD_97872 | JGI IMG/M metagenome (GOLD analysis project Ga0123354, IMG submission 97872) | Labiotermes labralis P4 segment gut microbial communities from Petit-Saut dam, French Guiana - Lab288 P4 | ecosystem: Host-associated > Arthropoda: Insects > Digestive system > Gut ... | reverse complement strand
GAGCTGGGCGGTGACGGTGCCGACGGTGTTGTCCGCCGCGCCGTTCTCGGGGACGACTTTGGCTTTGAGATTTCGTTCCTGAAGAGCCTGGATGGCGACCTGCTGAGTCATGGTCGTCACCAAAGGTACCGCGACCAGCCCGGAGTTGGTGTCGGAGGGGGGAATGGGATTATTACGGTCCTGGTTGAGGGCGTAGATCACCCCGACCCCGCCCAGGGCAACCACCAGCATGACCCCCAGGACGATCGCGATGATCCGGCCGAGGTGGCTGTTGGACTCCTCTTCTTCCGCGTCGATGGCCCGGGAAGCGGCTTTCGGGGCGGCGGCCTGGGACGGCATGACCTGAGTCCTGTCGGCGGAGGCCATGACCTGGGTCGGCACATCGTCGGTCACCGGTGGCGGTATCACGGCCTGGACCTTCTGGCCGGCCAGCAGGCGGGTGATGTCGTCTTCCATGTCGTGGGCCGTTTGGTAGCGATCGGCCGGGTTCTTCGCCAGGGCCTTGAGGACGACGGCGTCCATCTGGGTCGAGACCAACGGGTCGACCTCGGATGGCGGTACGGGCGTGGCCCGGACATGCTGATAGGCCAGCGAGACGGGGGAATCGCCCTCGAAGGGGGGTTTACCGGTCAGCAACTCGTACAGCAGGCAGCCCGTCGAGTAAACGTCGGACCGCCGGTCGACGGGTTCGCCGCGGATTTGCTCGGGGGAGAGGTACTGCGGGGTGCCGATGACCGAGGCGGTCTGCGTCATCGAGGCGGCGGTGTCGGACACCGCCCGGGCGATGCCGAAGTCCATGACCTTGACCTGGCCGTTGTTGGTCAGCATGACGTTGGCCGGTTTGATGTCGCGGTGGATGATGCCGTGCCGGTGCGAGTAATCCAGGGCATCGAGGACCGCCTGGGTCAGCTCAAGCGCCTTGGCCGGTTGGATCTTGCGTCCGTCGTGCAGGATCTCGCGCAGGGTGTGCCCCTGGACGAGTTCCATGACGATATACGGGATCATCAGCCCGCTGGCTTCGTCAAACGATTCGCCGGTGTCGAAGACCGAGACGATATTGGGGTGGTTGAGACCGGCCGCAGAGTGCGCTTCGCGGCGGAATCGCTCCTGGAAGATCGGGTCGCCCGCCAGATCGGCCTTCAAAAGCTTGATGGCGACATCGCGCTCCAGCCGGGTGTCGCGGGCGCGGCGGACTTCCGCCATTCCGCCTCGGCCAAGCAGGGGGCCGATGACGTATCGATCACCAATAAGGTTGTCGGTCATGTACTGTCCTTTCCCTATGCCGGTTCACGTTCTGACGCGTTTCCCGGACGGGAAGTCGTTGTAGTCGCTCCTGCCAGATGGTTCCGGCGGGGGCGGGTACTGCGACGGCATGTCACCATTCTGCCTCCTGTTTCTGAGAGGATGCTGAAAATCAACGGGTTGCCTCAAGTACTTTCTTGGCGACCGGCGCGGCCTCGTTCCCGCCCCAGATGTCCGTCGAGTCGTTGACATCGTGCTGGAGGAAGACGGCCACGACGATGTCCGGGTTGAGGGCGAAGCTGACGAACCAGCCGTAGCTGGGATTGGTCGGGTCGGTTTCGGCGGTGCCCGATTTGCCGCCAACGGTGACCCCGGGAATCTGGGCGAGGATGCCACCGCCGTTGTCGACGACCGAGATCATCAGGTCTCGCATCGCCTGGGCGGTCGACGCTGAGACCGCCTGGGTCGGCGGTGCCGCCTGGTGGCTGTACAGCACGGACAGGTCGGGCGCCCGGACCTCTTGCACGATGTACGGCTCGGCCAGTTGCCCGTCGTTGACGAAGGCGGCGGCGACCATGGCCATTTGCAAGGGGTTGGCGGCGACGTTGTACTGCCCGATCGAACTCAGCATGAGTTCCGCGCCGTCCATCTGTGCCGGGAACTGGCTGGCGACCCCGCCCAGTTCGGGCAGGTGCGGGGAGTCGAAGCCGAATTTTTCGGCCTGCTGCCGCAGCTCGTCCGCGCCCAGGGTGTACCCCAGTTTGGCGAAGGAGGTGTTGCACGACAGTTGCAGGGCGCGCTGGAGGGTGAGCTGGGTGTTGCCGCAATCGTCGGAGTTGGGCAGGTAGGTGTTGGTACCGGGCAGCAGCAGTTCATCCGGGGTGTCGAGCATGGTGTCGGCCGTGTAGCCGTGTTCCAGGGCGGTCGAGGCGACGATCAGCTTGAAGGTCGAACCCGGCGGGTAGATCTCCCGGGTACCGCGGTCGGTCATCGGATCCAGCGGGTCCGTCGTCAGTTTCTGCCAGGAGGCCTGGACCGCCGACAGGTCGTGCGACGCCAGCAGGTTGGGGTCGTAGCTGGGCGAGGTGACCAGGGCCTTGACCGCGCCGGTGTGGGGGTCCAGGGCGACGATGGCGCCGTTGTAGCCCTTCAGCGCGTTCCAGGCCGCCTGTTGCAGCGTGGGCGAGATGGTTGTCACCACCGACGCGCCCTGGGGTACCCGGCCGCTGGCGGAATCGATCAGGTTCTGCAGCCACTGGGAGGACGAGGTGCCGGCCAGGTCGGTGTTGAAGGAGTTCTCGATGCGGCTGGTGCCGTAGATGTACGAGAAGAAGCCCGTCACCGGTGCGTACAGCGGGCCGTTGGCATAGGTCCGCTGGTAGGTGAAGACACTGCCGTCGGCCGTGGGGACCGACTCGGCGATGACGGTGTTGCCGGCCAGGATCTGGCCGCGATCGACGTCGAACTCCGCTTCGCGAGCCCGTACATTGTACGGATTCGCTTCCAGAGAACTCTGCTGGACAACGTTGAGGTACGTCAAATTCGCAAGCAGAGCCAGTACCATCAGCCCGGAAATCAGGCCGACGAATCGGATTTGCCGGTTCACTCCGTCCCCCTTTCGATCAGGTCCTCCCCGGCCGGGTCGGCCGGGGCAGCGCGTACAGTCGGTTCATTATCGGCGAAGGGATCGAATGGCTGGGTCGATGCCGGGTCGAACCACCCCGGTACCACGCCGGTCGGCTGCTCGCCGACCCAGGTCTGGTCGGTGGGCGGTTCGACCGCCACGGTCGGCTCATCGGGAAGTGGTGACACCGCCACGGTGGGTTCTTCGCCATCGGACCACGGGGCGACCGGAGGCGATGCGGCCTGTCCGTCGCCGTCCAGGCGTACCTGCTCGGCGTCGAGGACCTGGATGGGGTGAATGGCCCCGGTACCGATCTGGGCGAGCACCCGGGAGGAGAAGACCTGGGTTTGCTCGTCTTCGAGCATGGTCACACCGGAGGCTTCGACCGGGCCCACGTCAGGCTGCGGGCGTCTCGCCTGGTTGGAGATCACCAGTAGCAAGCTGATCAGAACCCAGTTGGCGATCATCGAGGACCCACCCTGCGAGAGGAAGGGCGTGGTCAGCCCGGTCAGGGGCAACAACCTGGTCACCCCGCCGATGATGGCGAAGGTTTGAAGCAGGAAAGCGAAGGACAACCCGGCGGCGAATAACTTGACGAAGGGGTCGGTCGAGACGAGCGCGGTCTTGAGGCCCCGGAAGACCAGGAGCCCGTAGAGGACGATGATCCCCATGAGGCCGACGATGCCGATCTCCTCGCCGATCGAGGCGGCGATCATGTCGGACTCGGCGAAGATGATCAGGTCAGGACGTCCCAATCCCCAGCCCGAACCGAACAGCCCGCCGTGCGACAAGCCGAATTGGGCCTGGATGATCTGGGTGGCGTCGTTGGGGAAATCGAAGGGATGCAACCAGTAATCGATGCGCTGCTGAACGTGCCCGGCGAATTTCAGGACTGCCGCGCCGCCGGCGGCGAACAGCACCAGGCCCAGGATGACCCAGGAGACCTTGCCCGTCGCCACGTAGATCATCATGACGAACAGGCCGAAGAACAGCAGCGAGGTACCGAGGTCGTTCTCGAACACGATGATGGCCAGCGACATCGCCCAGATGATGATGACCGGTCCGAGATCGCGCATCCGCGGGAGGTCGAGGCCGAGGAAGCGGCGTCCCGCCATCGACAGGACTTCTTTCTTGTCGGCCAGGTACGCGGCGAAACTCGCCGCCAGGACGATTTTCGCGATCTCCGCGGGCTGGAAGGAGAACCGGCCGAGGCTGATCCAAATACGCGAGCCGTACACCTGTGTGCCCAGTCCCGGGACCAGGGGCAGCAGCAGGAGGATGAATCCGGCCAGCGACAACAGGAACGGGTACCCCTTGAGCCGACGGGGGTCCTTGACCAGAGCGATGATGAGGATCAGGGCGACCACGCCGATGGCCACGGCGATGAACTGCGTGGTCAACATCGGGGGATTGCCGCTCGTGAGATCCATGCGGTGCAGGGTGGCCAGCCCGATGCCGGTCAGCGCCGTCACGATCGGCAGGATGACAGGGTCGGCGTACGGCACGATCAGGCGGGCGCCGACGTGCAAGCCGATGCCCAACCCGTACCAGATCACGGCCACGACCGGCCAATACGCCGGCAAGGTGTTGTGCTGGTTGAGACTGGTGAGGAGGTACCCCGCGAAGCCGATCGACTGGCCGAAGAGGATCAGGATCAGTTGGGCGGCGCCACGGATGCGGTACCCGGTGCCAAAGCCCGGCGTGTCGGCCGCCATGTCAGCAGCCGTCCGATGGAGGGAGGTCGCCGGGCATTCGGGCGGCCCGGGCAGCCACGCATTGCATCGATTTGATTTGCAACTCCGCGACGGTGGCATGAGCGTGGTCGAGGCCGCCCGAGGACACGGCGATGGTGGCCGTCACCTGGTCGCGCAGGCTGATGGGCAGATCGGCGAGGGCGATGGGGGTCGTCTCGGCCAGATGCGAGGTGCTGATTCCGGCGACGTTGCCGGGCAAGCCCTGGAAGATGGCGACCGACCCCTGGTAGTCGCCGATGAAGTATTGGCTGGACACGTAGGCAGACACGCCCCAGACGCCGCCGCCCAGGACTACCACGATGGCGGCGGCGATCAACCAGAAGCCCTTGCGGGACTTCCGTACCGTTGGGGTGTAGCGCTGCTTCTCGCGGGCGGTGGCCGTCAGCGCGGGATCATCGCCGCGGTGCGACTTCGGTGCGGGCTTCGTGCCGGTGGTCCGGGTGCCCAACCGGGCCAGCAAGCTGATGATGTGCGGGTCGATCGCGGCGCCGATCAGCCCGGCCGTCGTGTACCGGGAGACGGGCAACGTGGTCTGAGCCGCGGCTTGGGCAGTCGCATCCGCTTCCGGCGGCGGACTGGGCTGCGCCGTAACCCCGGTTTCCCCGGGTACGTCGGCGGGATCGGGGGCCGGGGGGGCCTCGACCACATCGGCCAGCGCGATGGTGATGTTGTCCGTACCGCCGGCGGCGTGGGCCAGTTCGACGAGGGTCTCCATGACTTCGCCCAGATCGGCGAGGTTCAGGGCGGCCCCGATGACCGGATCGGCCACCAAGCCGCACAATCCGTCGGAGCAGAACATGATCCGGTCACCGGCCGCCAGATCGATGGTCACCAGATCGGGGGCGATCTCCGACGTACCGTTGAGCACCTTCAGCAGCAGGGACCGGTGCGGGTGGGTCATCGCTTCCCGCTCACCGAGCCTGCCCTCGTCGATCAGCGATTGGACGTAGGAGTGGTCATGGGTGATGCGGCGCAACTGGCCGCCGGATCTCAGGTACCCGCGGGAGTCGCCCAGATGGATCACGGTCAGGGTGTGCCCGTCGAAGAGTCCGCCGCTGACCGTGGTACCCATGCCGTCGAAGTCGGGGTTGGCCGCGATCAGGTCGGCGATCTGGGTGTTGGCGGCCTGGAGAGAGGTCGTCAGGACGTCGGCGGCTTCCTCGCGCGGTACGGCGGTGTCGTCGGCGTGGCGCAACTCGCGCGCGGCGATCGCCGAGGCCAGATCCCCGGCGGCGGCGCCGCCCATGCCGTCGGCCACCAGTAGCATCGAGTCCGACACGTACCCCGAATCCTGGTTGGTCTTGCGGACCAAACCGATCTCCGAGTACGCGAGTGGTTGAAGGGTGAGGGACACCTACACCTCCAGCCTCATCTGGACCCCGCCGATGCGGATGATATCGTCGACACCGACGACTGTGGGGTCGGTGATGCGGGTGGAGTTGACGTACGTGCCATTGGTGCTGCCCAGGTCCTTCAGGACCCAGGTGCCGTCGTCGCGGTGCGATAGCTGGGCGTGCATGGAGGACACGTAATCGTCGTCGAGCACCAATTCGCAGGCCTCGGACCGCCCGATGTGGACGTCCGGTACCAATTGCAGCCGGTCGCCGGCGTGGAGACCGGAGTCGATGGCCAGGACCCAGGGTTCCTTCTTGCGCCGTTTCGGCGGGCGGGGGACCTCTGGCGGTGTCGGCGCCGCCGGCACCGGGGCAGCGGCCCGGGCCGAATCCGGGTTCCTCTTCGACTTCTTCTGACGCCGTCCGACCATGTCTGCGTTGACCACCACCGCGATCAGTACGACGAAGAGCCAGAGAATCACCAGGAAGGCGATCTTCAGAATCAGGACGGTGAAACCTGCCACGCTCAGCTCCCCGAGGGGGCGTAGATCAGCATCTGGGTCTTGCCGATGTCGATCCGCGACCCGTCGCCCAACTCCGCTTCGGACACTTTCCGGCCGTCGACCAGGATGCCGTTCGTGGAGTTCAGATCGACGATCTTCACGCGCAGATCCGGGCCGGAACCGGTCACGACGAATTGAGCGTGGGTACGGGAGATGCCGGGATCGTTGATTCTCAGATCGGCATCGGCCCCGCGTCCGACGGTGAATCCCGGCGGGGTCAGGGGATGGCGTACCCCGTTGACTTCGAGAACCAGGTTGGCCGAGCGCAGCGTACCGGGCGCGGTCGGAGGCTGGTCCACTTCTGCCACTGTCTCCGAGACGACGATGAACCGGCCGACCGGCAGATCGGGACGCTCTTCTAGTTGCAGGGTGATCGGGCCGCTGAAAATGTACTCGTGCTCGGCGGCGTACTCGCGCAGATCGGTGATGATCTCGGCGGTCATGGTTTTCGAGTACGGGAAGAGCCGGGCATAGTCGTGTTTCGACAGCGAGATGAGGAAGTCGTTGGGTACGAGCCGTTTGTCGTGTGAGAGGATCTGGGCCTGGGCATCGAGTTCTTTGCAGAGTTGATGCGTGATTTCGACGGGTTGGACGTCCCCTTTGAAAGCCCGCGCGAAAACTCCGCCAACGGCGCCTTCGAGTTTCTTCTCAACCTGGGAGAAGAGTCCCATGAGACGACCTCCTTCCATCGGGGCGGTCGGATACTTTCCTCATCCTATCGAATTCGCCCGGTTCAGGGGGTATACCCGGGCGTTTGATCAGCATACCGGGCTTCGCAAATCAGTATTCCCGAGCGAGTTGGTACCGCCGGTACCTTGTCCTGGATGGGTTGCAATACAGTGACAGACATAATACTATGACGTATGATCCCATCTGGAGGGTGGAAATGACGGTAGGTGTGTCGGCAGCGGCGTACAGGCAGAACTGGCTGCGCGACGTGGTGTTGTACCTCGCCGCCCAGTCGCTGTCCCTCTTCGGGTCCGCCATCGTCGGGTACGCCGTCATCTGGCACGTCACTCTGAAGACCGGTTCGGGCGGGCAGTACGCCCTGCTGCTCATCGCCTCGCAACTCGCCATGGCGCTGACGGCGATTCCGGGCGGCATCTGGGCCGATCGCCACTGGCGCAAGGCCTTGATGATGGGGGCGGACGGCGGCGTCGCCGTGGTGACCGTCATCCTGGCGGTGTTCATGCTCAACGGCCACGAGTCGGTCTGGCTGATCGCGGCGGCACTGGCGCTGCGCGGCTTGGGCGGCGGTATCCAGTCGCCGGCGGTCAGCGCCGCCCTGCCCCAGATCGCCCCGCCGGACAAGCTCTTGCGCGTCAACTCGGTCAACCAGGCCCTGCAGGCCCTGATCCAGGTCGCCGCCCCGGCTTTGGCGGCCGTCCTGCTGCAGTACGTACCGCTGGGCTGGATCCTCATGGTCGACGTGACGACGGCGGCGATCGGCATCAGCATCACCGCCTTCATCCGGATCCCGCGCCTCAAGCTCGACCCGGCCGCGCCGAAGCCCGAAGGGTTGCGCGGGTACGCCGGGCACGTCGGCGAGGCCGTCCGGTACGCCTGGCGGATCCCCGGGCTTCGCCGTACCTTCTTCCTCATCATCTTGCTGATGACCGTCGTCGTCCCCTTCGCCCAGATGACCCCGGTGTTCGTGGTCCGCCTCTACGGTTCGCGGCAGTGGATGCTGGCGGCGGTGGAGATCGTCTGGAGCGTCGGCATGATGGTGGGCGGCCTGGCGATGGCGGCCTGGGGCGGGGTGCGCAACCGCATGACGATGATCATGGCCGGCGCCGGCATCATCGCGGCGACGACGATGGTCATGGGGGTCATGCCCACCATCTGGGCTTTCCTGGCTCTGATGATCGTCCAGGGCGTCAGTCTGCCGGTGATGAACACCCCGGCCATGACCGCGATGCAGGAGCTCATACCCGAAAACATGATGGGCCGGACGATGAGTTTCACGACGTTTCTCAACGTGATCTGCAGCCCGCTCGGCATGGCGGTGATCGGGCCGCTGGCCGATCATGTGAGCTTGTCGTGGCTGGCTTTCACCTGCGGCGGCGTCGGTTTGGCCGTTCTGGTGGTCATGATGGTACGCGGCGGGCCGGGGTCAAGATTGATGGCCCCGGACCAGGCGCCGTCCGCCGAGCCAGCAGAATAAGTCAGGCGAGGTACGGGGCCAGGGTGGGGGCGATCAGGCCGGTGAGGGGCCGGCCGGCGATGTACTGCTCCACGTTGTCGACGGCGCCCTCGCCCAGGTAGAACAGTTCGCGGCCCAGCGATCCGGCCCAGTGCGGCGTCAGCGTCACGTTGGGCAGGGTCCACAGGGGGGAATCGGCGGCGGGTTGTTCGGGCCAGGTCACGTCGAGTACGGCGTCGAACCGCCCGGTCCGCAGTTCGCCGATCAGGGCCGGTTCGTCGACGACGATCCCGCGGGCGGTGTTGATGAAGGTCGCCCCCGGTTTGATGAGGCGCAACAGGTCGGCGGTGATGGCGCCGTGGTTGTCGGGCGTGGCCCCCAGATGGATGGAGATGACATCGGCGGTGGACATGACGGCGGCGGGGCTGACCAGTTCGACGCCGAGGGTACGGGCGGTGTCCTCGTCGAGGTACGGGCTGGCGAGCAGAATACGTACGGAAAAGGGGCGGAGCAGTTCGACAAGCCGGCGGCAGACCTGGCCGTACCCGATCAACCCGACGGTCGTACCGAACACCCCGAATTCCCGCGCGGTCTCGGGGGCGCGAACCGGGCTTCCACCCGCCCCAGCACCCCGTTTGCTGCCCCACGCTCGGTCTCGGGGGCGCGAATCGGGGGTTTCTGGCCCGAGAGTGCCCGTTTCGCGCCCCGCAGTCGGGTCGGCCCACGGGTAGATCTCGTCGAAGGTACCCAGGGTACGGGTGTCGGCGTACCGCCGGGTGGCCTGGGGTACGTGCTTGGCCGCCAGCAGGATCTGCGCGAGGCAGAACTCGGCCACCGGTTCGGCGTTGCGGGCGGTTTGGGAACAAACCTGGATACCGCGTTCGAAGACGTCCGGCCCGATGAAGGCGCGGGTCGATCCGCCGGTGTGGACGATGAGGGCGAGCCGGGGGCGGGCGTCCAGTACCGTCGGTGTCAGCGGGGGGCAGCCCCAGCCGGTGATCAGTACCTCGGTGTCGGCCGTCTGCTCGGGCCCCTGGCCGGCGCCCAATTGCCGGGGGTCCACAACCCGTACCTGCGCCAGCGACGCCAAGCGGGCCCACTGGCTGGGCGAGAACATGGCCCGGCGCAGCCTCTCGTCCAGGGCGGCCTCCAGCTTCACGGGCGGGTCTTCTTCCGTGGCCGCAGGACGGGCGAGTTCTCATCCGGGATGCGCTCGTCGGGCGGCAGGATGGTGAGCAGGGTACGCCGGGAGTTGCCCCACACGACGTACAACCCCGGTGCCATCACCACGCCCAAACCGATGGCGAGTTGGACCCAGACGACCATGGCGATCACGACCAGTACCACGACCGTGAGAATGCTCCAACCGCCCTTGCGCACCGCCAGGTACAGGCTGATCTTGAGGACGTTGCGCCGCGTCAGGTCGGGCCGGTCCGCCAGCCCCACCCAGGCGACCATCGCCGTCACGGTGCCGAGCGCCACCAGGACGACCGCCAGGGGCAGGACGTACCGGTCGTACCCCCACAGCCGCATCGCGTAGTAATCGAGCCCGACCACCAGGAAGTACCCCTGGAAGGCCAGCCCGACCGGGCCAATCCGGCGCCAGGAACTCCACCAGGCCCGGAAGAAGGTACGGATGGCGGCGGTACCCCGGTTGAGCGAGTGCTCCTTGAACACCGCGTAGGCGCCGGCCAGCGCCGGGGCCGCCAGGATCGAGGTGATGGCCAGCCAGAGCCAGGACACCCGGATATCGACCAGAACCGCCAGTACCCAGACCGGCAGGCAGGTCAGGGCGATCATGAAGTTGGTCATGAGCATGACGTAGATCAGGCCGGTGATCGACAAAAACGCGTCCGCGAAACCTCTCATAGCGTCACCAGCCTAGACGATTAGTTCCAAGACATCGCACGCCTGGATGCCGCCCAGGTGCCGTTCTGGATGCGTCCTTCTCGGTCGGCGGGCGTCCAGCCCGCCTCCGGCGTCGTCCTTCCCAGACCAGCCCCTGAGCGCCCCCAGTCGCACGAGCCCTTGGAATTAACCGTCTAGTGGCACATCGGGAGACAACGGGCCTAGCCTTTCAGGCCGGACGTGGCGATGCCTTCGATGAAGAAACGCTGCCCGAGCAGGAAAATGATCACGATCGGCAGGATCGACAGGACCGACCCGGTGAACAGCAACGCGTTGCGAGAACTGCCCATGGGATCGGCCTGGAAGGTCTTCAGGCCGATCTGGATGGTGAAGTTGGCCCGGTCGCGCAGGTAGATCAACGGTCCCATGTAGTCATTCCAGGTGTTGACGAACGTCAGCAACGCCAGCGAGGCCAGGGCGGGTCCCGACAGGGGCAGCATGATCCGCCACCAGATGCCGTACTCGCTCAGCCCGTCCACCCGCGCCGACTCGGATAATTCCTCTGGAATGGTCTCGAAGAACTGTTTCATCAGGAAGACGCCGAAGGCCCCGAAGGCCTGCAGGACGATCATCGGCCACAGCCATTTCCCGGTCAGGCCCAGCTTGGTCATCAGCAGGAACTGCGGGATCATGTACGCCTGCCAGGGTACGGCGATGGTCGCGACGTAGGCCAGGAAGAGGGCGTCGCGGCCGGGGAAGCGGATGCGCGAGAAGCCGTACGCCGCGAACGAACCGGTCAGCAGTTGCAGGAAGGTGACGACCACCGAGAGGATGACGGTGTTCTTCAGCCAGGTACCCATGGCCGCCTGGGTCCAGATGTCGACGTAGTTGTGCCACTGGAAGACCTGGGGGATCCACCGGATCGGGATCGAGAAGACGTCGAGGTCCTTTTTCAGGCTGGACGAGAACATCCAGAAGAAGGGTACGAGGAGGAAAGCGGCGAAGGCGATCAGCAGGACGTACAAGACGGCCAGCCGGACGGTGTGGGCCGCACTGGTGCGTTGTTTCATTGCTGCCTCCTCTTCAGAACCTGGGTGTGGGCGATGGTGAAGGCGAAAAAGATCACGAAGGCGGCCAGCCCGACCAGGTAGACCCAGGGCGATGTCTTGACGCAGAAGGCCCAGATCGCCACGGCGAAGCAGATCAGGCCGGCGACCAGCGGGAGGAGCGACCACCAGGGTTTGGCCAGGTCCGTCTGCTGGTTGACGACGAACTGCATGACGGTAACCGCCAAACAGATGATGAATAAGATCAGCGAAGCCGCCGAGGCGTAACCGAACTCACCCGAGGAGCTGGTCCCGCTGGTACCGAGCGACACCTGGTAGATGAAGAAGGAGATCGTGTACGTCGAGGTACCCGGTCCGCCGTTGGTCATCACCTGTACCAGGTCGAAGATCTTGAAGGACGAGATGGCCAGCATGACGGTGACGAAGAAGGTCGTCGGCCGCAGTCCGGGCCAGGTGATGTGCAGGAAGCGGCCCCAGGAGTTGGCCCCGTCGACGCGCGCGGCCTCGTACAACTCGCGCGGGATGGTTTGCAGGCCGGCCAGGAACAGCAGCATGTAGTAGCCCATCTCGCGCCAGGTACCGACGATGATGACGGCTGGCATGGACCACTTGCTCGACACCGTCCAACCGGGCGGATTGGCGACACCGAGGAAGCGCAGGAACTCGTTGACCGGGCCGTACTTCGGGGAGAGCAGGAGGTTCCAGACGATGACGATGGCGACGATCGAGGTGATGTACGGGAAGAAGGCGGCGGCGCGGAAGAACGCCATGCCGCGCAGTTTCTGGTTCAGCAGGAGGGCCAGGGCGAGCGCGAGGATGCCGGTCAGGAAGATATGGGGAATGGCGTAGTAGAAGGTCTGGGCGACGGCGGCGCGGAAGGTCGTGTTGCGGGCCAGGCGCTGCAGGTTGGCCAAGCCGGTCCAGGCGGGCGTACCGAGCGCGTTCCAGTTGGTGAAAGCCATGTAGAACATGAGGACGACGGGCACCATGGTGATGACGGCGAAGCCGATGAAGTTGGGGGCGATGAAGCTCCAGCCCAGGGCCGTGTTGCGTCGTCGCAGCGCCCGGGAGCGTTGCTTGCGGACGACTTTGGCGGATACGACGGTGGTGGACATCCGGGCGGGCCTCCTTTCGTTGATCGATGAAGAATCTCCGGGCCGGCGTCGGCCGGGATTGGGCCGGGGGCTGTCCCCAGGATAGACCTGAGGACAGCCCCCGTGGCGGGCGCCGATCGATTGATCGTACCGCCGATGATGGGTGGTTTTAGCTTTCCGGCAGGGCGATCCCTGTCAGACGGCGTCTATCACCAATCTTGGTTCTTGACCGTTGTGCCGGCATCGGTCAGCGCCGTCTGGGCGTCTTCGCTTTCCGTCATGATGGCGGTGTGGGCGGTACCCAGGGTCGACGAGATGTTCGGCTGGTTCGGTCCAGAGGGGTTCTCCGGCTTGGTGTCATGCGTCTGATAGGCCGTCTTAGACAAAGCGTCGGTCGGCATCCCGGTGACGCTGAAGACCGCTGCCGTCACCGCGTCGGAGGACACCGACGGGGTGATTCCGATGCTGGCCAGCGCCTCGGCGGCCGGTTCGGAAGCGATGTAGTTGAGGAATTCCTTGGCCGCGGCGACCTTGGACGGGTCGATGTTGGCGTTGATGCTCATGCCCGTCGGATCACCGAAGGTCACCGGGTCGGCGAAGGTCGAGGAGTCGACCTGGGGAGCCGGCGCCATGCCCCAGCTGAAGGTGTCGGCGTCACCGGAAGCCTGCTGGCTGGTGAGCGTGGCGATGTACCACGTACCCATCAGCATCATGGCGGCCTGCTGCTTGCCGAACTCGGCCTGGTAGGTCAACGAGTTGGTCGTGATGTCGCCCAAGCTGACCTGGGCGCCGGAGTCCTGCAAATCCAGCACGCGCTGATAGTACGGCAGCATGTAGGAGTAGTCGCCGGTGAAGTACGGCCCGTTGAGGTTGGTGTTGTCACCCATTTGCGCGTTGGCGAAACCCTGGACCGTGGACTGCCACGAGTGCTGGTACACACCCAGGGCTTGGCTACCGGCGGCCTTGAGCTTGGTGGTCAGTTCCTTGGCGGCGTTGGCGTAATCGTCCCACGTCCACTGACCGTCGGGGATCGCCACGCCGGCCTTGTCGAACAGGTCCTTGTTGTAGAACAGCACCCAGGAATCCTGACGGTAGGGTACCCCGTAGTTCACGCCGTTGACGACGTACGGCGCGGTACCGCTGACGTTCGACGGCAGGGCCTTGACCAGATCGGTCAGATCCATCAACTGGCCAGCGCCACCCCACTGCGCGGCGTTGGTGGTGTTCTTCAAGGTGATGATGTCGGGGGCCGTCTTGGCCGTCAGGTCGGTCAGCATCAAGGTGGCGTAGTTGTTCGGATCGTACTCCTTGATGTTGATGGTGACGTTCGGGTCGACCGTCTTGAACCCGTCGACCAGCTTCTGGAACTCGGGTGTGGTGGACAAGGACCAGCCTGACAGGGTCAGGGTGACCGGGCCAGTCGGCGTTGAGCCGGTACCTGGGGTGGTGCCGCTGCCGCCATTGTTTGTACTGCAACCCGCCATGCCGATGGCCAAGGCCCCGGCGATGACGAACACGGCAAGAGGCTTGCCTGGTTTCATTATATATCTCCTTTACATGGGGTTCCGGGCGGAACCGTGGTGATGGTGGGGTATGAAACAGCACCCCCCAGCGTGGCGCTCAGGTCGAGTTGGGACTCGGTGTCCACGCCATCTGGCCAGATGACGCGGGCCTGGAGTTGGTTCCCGGCCGAGCGGATGTCCGCGGTCACGCGGGCATTGTCCCCGGAGCCCAGCTTCGAGCCTGGCTCTGGGGAAACCTGTGCGGACAAGGTGACGAGGATGGTGATCCACCGACCGGTCTGTACAGGAAAATCGAGGTAGGGCACCGCGGACGGGGTACCCAGGGGAGAGGCGTCGTCCTGGAAGCGGATTCCGCCGGCGGCCGGGTTGGAGATGGCCTGGACCGACGAGACGAGACCGCTGGCGCTGACCGAGGCGTACCCGTCGGCCGCGTCGGACGACGTGGTAGAGGTGATCTCGTTGCCGGTCATGACCCAGCCGCCGACCCTCAGGCACCTGGCTTCGGGACGGATCGAGTTCAGCCGGATCGCCCGGACCTCCCAGGGACCCCGCAACAGGGAGAGCACCGTCATCACCCCGGCCGGTGTCGCCTGGCCGGTGTAGCCCGAGCCGTGGCGGAACTGCGTGGGCGCCGGGTCGACCCAGTGGGCCTCGGCCTGGCTGGCCGCGATGACGGTACGCCGGTGGTCGGGTTCCGCCGACACGCCCAGTGGCGTGAACCCCGTCCGGTGGCTGGCCCGGCCGGTTTGGTCGAGGAGGCAAACGGATTGGGCGAGCGGGGTGACCCAGGCCGCGTCGTCCAGCAGGGGGAAGGTGGCCGTCGAATAACCGATGTTGGCGTAGAGCGGCGAATCGGCCCGGTCGGATCCGGATTCGGCGTGGTCGGTACCGTGATTGGCGATCCGGACGATGCCGTCGGTGCGAGTCGAGGAGACGATCCAGCCGGGCACCGGCAACGCGCGTACCCCGTCGGCGGCGTCGGACGGCAACCCTTCCTCGGTCGCCGTCCAGACCGGGTGGGCGGCCGGCAAGGCCAAACCGAGCAGGCTCTTGCACGCCCAGTAGGGGGAACTGGGCCCGGAGTACGCCTGGGCCAGTTTGCGCCACGGCCCGTACCAGCCCATGGACAGCAGGCCTTGGTCGTCCGGTACGCCGTGGGTCGCGAAATGCTTGACAACGCCTGACGCGGCCCGCCGGATGAGCCCCGGGCTGATCGCCGTCGAGCCGCTGACGGCGCCCATCCACAGCGTCGCGGCGGCGGCGAAGCGGTAGATCAGGGACCGGCCCTGGACGAGCATGGCGCCGTCGGACCCGATCAGATGCACGATGTCCGCCAGGTAGGCGTCCAGCCGCTGCTGGAAGACCGGCCGCAGGCGGACCGACTCGGGATCGTCGGGCATCATGTCGCACCACAGGAGCGGGTAGACCTGGAAGACCCAGCCGCCGTAATAGTCGAAGGTACGGCCCAGGCCGTCGCGGTACCAGCCGCCATCGACGTAGCAGGACTCGTTGAAGGCGAGGTCCTCGGCCTGGTCCTCAGTCGACCAGGACCCGCCGACCGACTTGAGGAATTGCCCGGTGATGAGCCGGAACCAGACCCAGTTGTTCTTGGGGTAGCTGGCGTGAATCCATTCGGCCAGGTAGTCGACGGTCATCTCCTGGGTCCGGGCGTCGAGCTGGTCCCACAGATAAGGCCTGGTCAGGTGCAGGATCAGCGCCAGCGAGCAGGCTTCCACCTTGGCTTGGTCGTGTTCCGAGGGCCGTACCCAGCGAAGCGCCGGGTCGAGGGTCGGGTCCGGGCCGTAGCGGAAGCCCTCGGCGTACCAGTCGAGGCTCGCAAGGTCGCGGCCCTCCGAGCCGGCGGCCAGGAAGCCCGCTGCCAGGAAGGTCCGGGCGAAGCCCTCCAGCCCGTCGACGTCGTGACCGTACGCGCCCACGGCCCCGGGGATGTGGATGCGGGCGTGATTGTCCGAGCCGTACCGCTGGGCGGAGCCGAGCAAGCGGTGCGCCAAACCGACCCAGTGATCGCGGGTCCAGCCGGTGTAGGGGCTCAGGTGGAAATCGTCGATGGGGTCGGTGGCAGGACTGGCAGCGATGCCCTCCGCCTGGTCCTTCATGGCCCATCCTTCCCGTTGCGTGCTTCCAGATTGGCGCGTGGACGTCGGGATCGTCAAGGTAGTACGATCAATTCGATCAGACTCGATCAGATCTGAAAGTCTGCCTAACAGGATGGTGACGATGGCGGGTGCTTTCCAGTTCGGCCAGGACCGCCGCCGCCAGATTCTCGATGAGGTACGGGTGCAGGGCGCGGTCCGGGTCAATGAGGTGGCGCAGCGTCTTGGCGTCAGCCCGGTGACGGTCCGCCGGGATATCACCGCGCTGGCCCACCAGGGGTTGGTGACCAGGGTACATGGCGGGGCGGTGGCCCGGCGCGGCCAGGATCGCGCGTCGCCGGGGCCCAACCAGCCCCCGGCCAGTTGGAAGCGGGCGCTGGGCATCGTGACCCCGTCGATGGATTACTTCTGGCCGTCGGTGGTCAACGGCGTCCAGGCGGCCGTCAACTCGTACCGCGGCCAGTTGATTCTGCGCAGTTCGTCGTACTCGTTGGAGGACGACCGCTCCCAGATGCAACACCTGCTGGAAACCGGCCGGGTCGAGGGACTCCTGGTCGCGCCCGTACCGCTGATGCGGGCCTCCAACGACGTGCTGAGTTGGCTCGACGCGCGGCCGATCCCGGTGGTGCTGATGGAACGGACGGCACCGGCCGGCCTGTTCCCCGGTCGGCTGGAGTGGGTGGCCACCGATCAGCTTTATTCGGCTGAGTTGGCCGTCCGGCATCTCGCGGCGCAGGGCCACCGCAAGATCGGTTTGCTGACCAGCCTGGGTACGCCCCACCACGCCAGCGCGCGCGAGGCCTGGGCGGGCGCCTGCCGGGGGTTGGGGCTGCCGACCGATGGCATCTGCGAGGATACGCCGAGCTTTACCACCGCCGACCGGGAAGTGTTGCTCGATGGCATCATCGAGCGTTGTCTGTCGTCGGGTACCACCGCCGTGATCGTCCACGCCGACCGCGAGGCGATCGCGCTGCTCCAGCGCTGCCAGGACCTCAATCTCGACGTACCCGGCGATCTCGCCATCATCGCCCACGACGACGAGATCGCTTCCTTGTCGTCGCCAGCCTTGACGGCCATTCGGCCGCCCAAACACCAGATCGGGTACGAGGCCGCCGCGCTGCTGTTCCGGCGGCTGGCCGATCCGACGATGCCGCTGCACCGGACCCTGCTGTGTTCGGAGTTGGTGGTACGGGCGACCTCCGGTCCCCACCGCGAGCCCGCCGGATCGGTATTTCCTTAGTGCTTGCCCGATAACATGCGGCGTCCCCCGACGAAGACGACGATCACCACGGCGAGGACCACGACCCCCCATGGCCACAGCAGGTTGCTGAGTCCGGGCAGGCCGGGTGCACCGGGGGTCGCGTTGTCGCTCGGTACCGGCGTGGTCGGGGTGGCCGTCGCAGGTGCGGCCGTCGAGGGTGCTGCCGATGGCGAGACGCACAGTTCGGCCCCCGGTACCGCGGCGGTGGCCGGTGTGGTGTAGTCGGCGGGGTCGGTCATCAAGTCCACCAGACCCCAGATGCCTTGGGCTGTGGCCTGGAAGAGGGCGGTCTGCGTGGCGGGCGTCAGCGGGTTGATCTGGTTGGAGGTACGGGAGGGTTGGTCGTACGCCATGGCGCCCACCACGGGCGCGGTCGCCGGGTCGGCGGCCAGGTCGCAGCCGTACATCAGCGAGCCGAGGTACGCCGCCGCCTGGGCCCGGTGCTCTTGATCGGTTGACGGTACGGGCATCCCGAGGCTGGCGTTGAGCGCGGCCAGGGCGAGCCCGGTGGTGTTGGCGTTGGCGGCGGAGAACGGGGAGACGAACCCGCCTGAGGCGTCTTGGACCGACAGCAGGTAGTTGCGCGAGACGGCGACCGTGGTCGATGGCACTCCCACCGCCTTCAAGGCGAGGACGGCCAACGCCGTCGAGTCGGGGTCGGTGTCGGCGCAGCTACCGGTGGAGAAGCCGTACCCGCCGTAGCCGGGCGAGGTCTGGTCGGTGCAGGGCTGGGCCTCCAACCACGCGATGACGTTGTCGGGTACGGCGGTCGCACCGAAGGGGTGGCGTTCATTGGTCAGGGAGGTGAGGAAGGCGAGGATGACGAGAGCCTGGCCGTACGCGCTGGGCTGGTCGCCGACCGAGCCGTCAGAGTGAACCGCCGAGGCGAGGCCGTAGTACAGGTCGCGGACCCCGGTACCGTCGGGGTACTGGGCGGGATCAAGGCCGGCGGCGGACATGGCCAGGATCATCAGGGCGATGGCGGTGGTCTTGGCCCCGATCTGGGTGGAGTCGCCGATGAAGGTAACACCCGACGCCGCCATGGCTTGCGCCGAGGCCGTGATCTGGCCGCTGGCGACCCCGGCCGCGCGGAGCCCCATGATGGCGTACGCGGTGCTGGCATAGTCGGTCTGGCCGTCGGGGGTGAGAGCCAGATTGCCGGTGGCGGCCAGCGTACGGGCCAGCCAACCGGCCGCCAGCGGTACCTCGGTGGCGGCGGTGGAGTCAACGGGAGCTGGGCCGGTACTGGGGTCGGCGGTGGCGACCGCCGGTCCGGCGGCGAGAAGAAGAGCGGTGACGACGCCCGTAAGGAGGCGCGATAGACGATACACGGATGTGCCTTTCTGGTCAGATCAGGATTACCTCGGGCCCGCCGGCCTGGGACAGACGGGTGAAGCCTTCGTCCTGGGTGACGACGGGCACCTGGAGGGCCATGGCCGTGGCCGCGATCCAAAGATCGTTGATCCGGCTCTGCGACAGGCTGCGGGCGGCGGAGCGCAGTACCGCCCAGTTGAAGGCGATGGTCTCGTCGATGGGGATCGGCCGTACCTCCAGCGCCCGTTCCAGGGTCCGCAGGCGCCGGGCCTGGTCGTACAGATTTGTGGCGTTGAGGAAAGCCAGGCGCAACTCGGCCAAAGTCACGACCGACGTCGCCACCACCGATGGCAGTTGATCGGGGTGGAGCAATCGTCCCTGTTCATACCCCACGAAGTAGCTCGTATCGAGAATCGCACCAAGTGAATCAGCCAAGGCCGTCCTCCCCAATGGTGTCGCCGGGACCGCGAATGTCGTCCCAGGCGCCCGGATCCATTTGGTAGTGCTCAAAGATGTCGATGGCTTCCTCGCGGGTGAAGCCAATCGGACGGGGATCGTCGGTCAGGGGTACCAGCATGGCGCGGGCCACCCCGCGGTTGGTCAGGGTGATTCGCTCGCCCGCGGCTGCCCGCTCAACCACGTCGAACAGTTGCGCCCGGACCTCGGACAAGGGCATCGTCGTCATGAGACAAGTGTACGACGATGTACGGTTCGTGACAGTTGGCCCGGGACCGTACCGTCGAGAATGGGCCCGCTGGTACGGCTCAGCAGTACCTCGCCACCGTTCTCGACGCGGACCCCGCCCCCCAGCGCCGCTCGCCCCGTTATGGGCAACCGACGCGATGCATGTAAAATGAATGCATGACCGTGGCTCTGCAGATCCGGGACGTGCCGGACGACATCCGTGACACACTGGCCGCCCAGGCGTCTAGTCGGGGGCAGTCGCTGCAGGCATTCCTGCTTGGTCTGGTCACCCAGGAGGCGCGAGCCACTCGGATCAGCGAGATGTTCGACCACACCGTCGGTCTCCGGACCGATCTGGGCGATTGGGACCCGGTGGGGCTTATCCGCGAGGGCCGCGATCAGGGGTTCGAGATCGACCGCCCGGCCGCATGATCGTCGTTGACGCAAACGCGTGGTTCACGGCGCTGACCGATCCGGCGGAATTGGGCGAGTGGTGTCGGCGAGAACTGACGGCCGATCCGCAATGGCTTATGCCCAGCCACGGGCCGCTGGAGGTTCTGCGGGTCATCGGCAAGCTGGAACTGGCGGGAGGTTTGTCGGCCCGGGCGGCCGAGGCCCTCGCCGGTGAAGTCTGTCGAGCACCCGTCCGAATAGCCGCCACCGATCAATCGCTCCTGGGTCTGAGTTGGCGCATGCACCACAACGTGTCGGTCTACGATGCACCCTACCTGGTGCTGGCTTTGCGCTACGGTGTGCCCGTGGTCACCTGCGACCAACGGTTGGTCCGGGCCGCCGCCGCCACCGGCGCGAGTGTGCTCCACCCCTAGGGACTCACCGATAAACCATGCAGTGGGGTCGGAACACCGGATCGGGAGACCACCCTGTTGAGGGTGACGATCGTGGGCTCTACTGGCTGGTGAGGACGATCAGGCGAAGCCGCTGGTTGCCGAGTACGGCCAGGGTCGCCAAGTTGATGTCCATCATGATGTCGGCGAGGTCGTCGCGCTGGCGGGGGTCACCGCCAGCGGCACTCAGCGCGGCGGCCGCGCTGTCGCGCAGAGCCCAGGCGTCGAGGACGAAGGCCTGGGTGCCACCGGCGGTACGGGCGATGGCCGCTCGGTCGACCGACCAGCCTCGTACCAGATTGACGATGACGGCGCTCTCGGCGTGATCGCCCTCGAACCGGGCCAGGCCGAGGCCAGCCTGGGTGAAGCCCGCGATCCGGCTGGCGGGACTGGTAGCCGCCACCCGAGTGACCAGACGCGCGGATTGGACGGTACGGGACGGTGGCACCGGGGTCAGGCCGAGCCGGTGGCGTACCGCGTCGAGATCGCCGCGGCGGGCGACCAGGTAGTCGGCCACCGCGGTCAGGCGCTCGTTGGCGCCGCAGCCCGCGTGGGCCCAGACCGGTAGGCGATGGGCCGCGCACCCGTGCGCCAGGGTGACGGCGTCGACCTCGGCGAAGCGGTCGTCGAGGGCCCACAACCCGGTGAGCAGGCCGAGCGTACCGCCGGCCGTACGCGGGGCTCGGGGGTCGGGAAACTCGCTCGCCAGGGGCCGCCCGTCGACGCAGTCCGCCGTCACGAAGGCGAGTTCGCCGGCGATGAGGGCATTCGGCGCCAACGGTCGAAGCGCCAGTTCGGCGGTTTCAGCGTCGATGAGTTGGCGCTGACAAGTACCATCGTCCGGTCCAGCCGGCCCGATCGTACCCGTGCCCGCGGTACCGAGGGGACCCAGGTCGTCGGCGCGGGTACGTCCGGCCACGGCCCCCTCAGCCATGCAGGACCGTACCGTCGGCGATAGTCCCGCCGCGTTCGTCAAGGCGTACCTCACCCTCGACCCGGACGTCCCGCCCGAAGTGCCAATCGCCCGCGACGGTCAGACTGCGGGCATCCGCCAACCCGAGGGGGTACGGCAGGCGCTCGTCGAAGGCCGCGATGGCGGCGTAGGTCTTGCTCAGCGTGACCACCGGCAGCGGCGCGACGGTGGCGCGCGGGATGAAGTCCTCGCCCATCGCGAAGACGTCCGAGCGCAGGAGGGCCAGTTCGTTGGTGGTTTTCACCGGCAGGAGACGCCCCCGCGGTACGGCGACGGCCCGCGCCCCTGCGAAGGATTCGATGGCCGCGCCCATGGCGGACTCGATCTGAATGACGCCCGGCGAATCCGGATCGGTGGGGTCGACCGTCTTCGCGTTGCGGATGAGCGGCAGCCGCAGGACGCCGCCGGTTTCGTCCAGCTTGGCCCGCAAGGCCGGCAGATCGAACCAGAGGTTGTTGCAGTGGGCGTACGGATGGATCGCCGGATCGGTGAAGAACTTCATCTCCGCCTTGGGCGTTTGGGCGGACTCGCGCAGGATGAGCCGCCCATCGGCCTTCCGGATGGCGATGTGGCCACCCTTGAGGTCCATCGGGGTACGGGGGGTGATCTCGGTGGCGAAGGGTGCGCCGGTCCGGGCGAACCAATCGGCCAGTTCGGCCGACGGCGCGGCGCCCAGGTTGTCCGAGTTCGACACGGAGGCGTACCGGAAGCCGGCAGCGATGAGCGAGTCGAGGATGCCGGAGTCCAACATGGTCGGGTAGAGGTCGCCGTGTCCGGGCGGGCACCACTCCAGCAGGGGGTTGGGCGGCCAGTCGACGGGTGTCAGATCCGAGGACCGCAACTTGGGCTCCTCGGATTGCATCATGTCCAGGGGCAGGCCCGCCGCCGCCAGGCCGGGGTACGCGGCAAGGGCGGCCAGCACGTCGTCGCGGGTGGAAAAGGAGTGCAGGAAGACCAGCGGGAGCCGTACCCCGTACCGCTGCCTGGCCCAGTACACCTGGCGGACGATGACATCGAGGAAGGTCAGGCCGTCGCGGACGGGCAGCAGGGTCTTCGCCTTGGTCAGCCCCATCGAGGTACCCAGTCCGCCGTTGAGTTTGATCATCACAGTCTGCGCCAGCGCGTCGGTGCTCGTCGGTACGGTGTCGCCGATGGTGTCGGGGCTTGTCAGTGGCAGAATCGTGTCCTCCGGGATGAGACCGGTGGCCCCGGCGGCCAACTGGTCCCAGTAGTGCCCGAAGATGGCGATGGCGGTGGGGTTGACTCCGGCCGTACGCATCTTGGCGGTGGCGAGGGCTTTGCCTGTGCTCATGGTGCCATCCTAGCTATTGGTTCAGGTTCGCCTCGGCCCGTTCGATAATCGTCAGTGGCCCGCTCCAGAGTGGCCGGTTCGCGGGGCGCGAACCGGGGTGTTTCTTGTCTTGGGACCCCGGTTGGTGCCCCGCGCAGGTTGTACGGGGCACCAACCGGGCTCGACAGCCCTCAAACACCCCGGTTCGCGCCCCGCAAAGGGGGTACAGGCACCCGTAAAGGGGGTACGGGTGGCCCGCGAAGGACGTACGACCTCCCGCGAAGGGGGTACGGCCCGCCTGGGCGGTACCGGCGGCTAGACTGGTACCCACACCGTACCCAAGGAGAATCGATGAAGACTTTCACATTGCCCCAGACCGACCTGACCGTACCCAACGTGGTGGCCGGCATGATGCGCATCGCGGATCTGGAGGATGAGGCGATCCGGACCCTGGTGGGTACCGCCCTTGACAATGGCATCAACTTCTTCGACCACGCCGACATCTACGGCGGCGAGCATCGCTGCGAGGAGCGGTTCGCCTCGGCGCTGCAGTGGGGCGCCGCCCAGCGGGAGAAGGTCATCCTGCAGACCAAGTGCGGGATCGTCCACGATGCCGCGGGCGGGTTCTTCGATTTCAGCCGCGCGCACATTCTGGAGGCGGTCGACGGGTCCCTGAAGGCGCTGCAGACCGACTACATCGACATCCTCCTGTTGCACCGGCCCGACGCACTGGTCGAGCCCGAAGAGGTCGCCCAAGCGTTCGACGAGCTGGAGCAGGCCGGCAAGGTCCGCCACTTCGGGGTGTCCAACCACACGCCGGGCCAGATCGAGTTGCTGAAGAAGTACGTCCGTCAGCCGCTGGTGGCCGACCAGGTACAGTTGTCGATCACCCACTCGCCGCTGATTGCCCAGGGCGTGGCCATGAACATGGCCGACCACGACCAGTCGATCAGCCGCGACTCCGGGCTGGTGGATTACTGCCGGGCGCACGACGTGACCGTACAAGCGTGGTCGCCCTTCCAGAGCGGTTTCTTCACCGGGGTCTTTTTCGGCGACCCGGCGTACGCCGAGCTCAATGCGGCCCTCGACAGGCTGGCCGCCCAGTACGCGGTCACGCCGATGGGTGTGGCCACCGCGTGGATCACCCGGCATCCGGCGCAGATGCAGGTGGTCCTGGGGACGACCAAACCCGGCCGGGTCGCCGAGGCGGCCGCCGGTTCCGAGATCGCGCTGACCAAGGGCGAGTGGTACGAGCTGTTCCGCGCGGCCGGCCACATCGTACCGTGACAATGGCATGGCGATGACGCGCAAAGGCATGGCGATGATGACACCCGACGACGCGTTGGGCGAGTTCCGGCGGCAGTTCGACTGTGAGCCGGATGGCGTATGGGCGGCGCCGGGCCGGGTCAACCTGATCGGCGAGCACACCGACTACAACGCGGGCCTGGTCTTGCCCATCGCGCTGCCGCAACGTACCTTCGCCGCCGTACGACGCCGGGACGACGACCAGGTCCGGCTGGTTTCGGCCGGAATGCCGCCAAGCGTTCCCCTGGGGTTGGACGAGATCGCTCCGGGACGGCCGGCCGATTGGGGCCGGTACCCGGCCGGGGTGCTGTGGGCGCTGCGGGAGGCGGGCTACGCCGTTACCGGGGTGGACGCGGCCTTCACCTCCGAGGTACCGGTCGGGTCGGGCCTGTCCAGTTCCGCCGCCATCGAGGGCGCGATTGCCGCCGCCGCGTCCGATCTGAACGGACTGGACCTGCTGGCGGATGACGCCGGCCGCAGCACGCTGGCCCGGATTTGCCAGCGGGCGGAGAACCACATCGCGGGTGCGCCGACGGGCGGGATGGATCAGGCGGCCAGTTTGCGCTCGCGGCCGGGGCATGCTCTCTACCTGGACTGCGCCGACGGTTCGGTGACCCACGTACCTTTCCGGCTGGCCGAATGTGGCTTGGCCCTGCTGGTGATCGACACGCGGGCGGAGCACTCGAACAGCAGCGGCGAGTACGGTAAGCGGCGGGCGGATTGCGAGCGGGCGTGTGACCGGTTGGGCATCGGTACCTTGCGGGAAATCGATCCGGCCGACCTCGTCACGGAGTTGGCCAGGCTGGACGATGGCCGCCTGATCAGGCGCGTCCGTCACATCGTGACCGAAACCGAGCGGGTACGGCTGGCCGTACAGGCGATGGAGGCCGACGATTTCGCCGAACTGGGACGGTTGTTCGTCGATTCGCACGTCTCCTTGCGCGATGATTTCGAGGTGTCGTGCGCCGAACTGGACGTCGCCGTACTGGCGGCCTTGGAGGCGGGCGCTCTGGGTGCCCGGATGACCGGCGGTGGTTTCGGCGGGTCGGCGATCGCCTTGGTGTACGAGAACCGGGTCGGTGCCATCAAGGTCATGATCGAGCAGTCTTTCGCCGACCATGGGTTCACCCAGCCACACTTCATCCTCGCCCAGGCGGGTGGTTCGGCGAGGTGTGTCCTGGGTGAATGGATCCGGCTGGCGTGACTAGGATTGACGGTGGCGGTATCCAGAGGGCTGCCGCACATCAGAGAGGATCCATCATGGCCGGTAAGTTCGAGGTCTACGAAGACAAGGCTGGGAAGTTCCGTTTTCGCCTGAAGGCTGGCAACGGGGAGATCGTGGCGGCTGGCGAGGCTTACGAAACCAAGGCCTCCGCGATCAAGGGCTGCGAGGCCGTTCAGCGCGCTGCCGACGGTGCCAAGATCGTCGAAGTCTAGGGAACGGCTGGTTGCTGGTTAATGGCACGCCATTGACCAGTATTTTCTGACCAGAAGCGAGGAGCGCGGTGTCGCGAATGACGGCGGCGATTGCCCAGACATTCGCGTCCCTGAAGTTCTTCAATTATCGTCTCTGGTTTTGCGGGGCCCTGGTGTCGAACATGGGGGCCTGGATCCAGCGGGTCGGCCAGGATTGGTTGGTTCTACGACAACTGACCCATAATTCTGGTTTGGACGCTGGAATCGTCACCGCATTGCAGTTCGCACCAGTTTTGGTGCTGTCAGCGTGGGCGGGTGTTCTCGCTGACCGGTTGCCGCGCCGCAAGCTCCTGATCGCCACTCAAGCCGGTCAGTCGGTACTGGCGCTGACACTGGGTACCTTGGTGCTGGTGGGACACGTCCAATTGTGGCATGTCTATTTGTTCGCTCTGCTGCTGGGGTGCGTGACCGCCATCGACGCGCCGGTACGGCAGACCTTTGTGGCCGAAATGGTACCGATCAACAGTTTGCCCAACGCCATCGGGCTGAATTCCGCCTCGTTCAACTCGTCGCGTCTGATCGGACCGGCCATCGCGGGGTTTCTGATCCAGGCCTTCGGTACCGGCTGGGCCTTCGTGATCAACGGCGTGACCTTCACGGCCACCATTTTGGGCCTGACCTTCATGAAGCAGGCGGAACTGAGAATCGTCCAGAGCGCCAAGAAGGAGAAGGGGCAGATTCGCCAAGCCGTGGCGTACATCCGCCACCGCCCGGAGATCTGGTTGATCCTGGTCGTCATCGGCGTGATCTCCTGTCTCGGTTTCAACTCGCAGTTGACCATCGGCATGATGGCGACCCAGGTCTTCGACCGGCAGGCGGGCCAATTCGGGCTGCTGAGTTCGATCTTCGGGATCGGGGCGCTGGCCGGCGCCCTGATGGCGGCGCGGCGATCCCATCCGAGTTTGAAGCTGATCATCGGCGCGGCCATCGGCTTCGGGGTGACCTCGGCTGTCTCGGCGGTCATGCCGACGTACGTCAGTTTCGGCTTGTCGGGCATCTTCGTCGGCCTGTTCACGCTGACCTTGTTGACGGCCGCGAACTCCACCATCCAGATCAGCACCGAACCCGCCATGCGGGGCCGCGTCGTCGCCTTGTACATGCTGGTCAACCAGGGCGCCACGCCGATCGGCTCGCCGATTATCGGCTGGATCTCCCAGCAATTCGGCACGCGCTGGGCCATCGGCGTCGGAGCGGTGGCGGCCCTGGGCGTCGCCTCATTCGTCCTGTTGTGGATCAGAACCCGCTGGCACCTGACAGCGCGTTTGCAGGGGTTCCCGCCGCATCTGGTCGTCCACGCGCTCCACGACGAGACGCCACGTTAGGTATACTGGAGGGCCGGTAGGGGTACATCGATGTGCCCCGTACGAAGAAAGGTGCGACCTGATGACCAAGGTCTATGCTCATCGCGGCGCCAGTGGATACGCTCCGGAAAACACGCTTGCGGCCTTCGGGTTGGCCCGCGACATGGGGGCCGACGGTGTCGAACTCGATGTACAGGTGACCCGTGACGGCGAACTGGTCGTCATCCACGACGAGACAGTGAACCGTACGACCGACGGTACCGGCTGGGTGAAGGACTTCACCCTCGGCCAACTCACCGCGCTCGACGCTTCGATGGGGTCGGCGGTGTACCCCGGGCAGCGGATTCCCACCCTGACCGAGGTCTTCGACGTACTGGCCGATTCGGCGATGTCCATCAACATCGAGCTCAAGAATTCCCTCGTCGCCTATCCAGGTATCGAGGAGAAGGTACTGGCGATGATCGATGACCGCAATTGGGAGCACCGCGTCACCATCTCCAGCTTCAACCACGTCAGCCTGGCCCACATCCGCCAGATCGGGTCCCTGGTGTACACCGGGGTACTGTTCCAGGACGTCTTGTACGAGCCGTGGAACTACGCCCATCAACTGTGGGCGACCGGGTTGCACCCCTACTACGCGTACGTCGACGAGGTGCCCGACCTCCTCAAGGAGGCGCGGAACTCCCTCCTGGAGATCAACGTGTGGACGGTCAACGCCGCCGCCGACATCGACCGGATGCTGGCCTACGGGGTCGACGGCATCATCACCAACTATCCGGATCGGGCGCTCGCGCGCCGGGCGGCGGGCGCCGGTGACGGTCACTCGTGATGGGACCGGCCGGAATGCCTGAACTGAGCCAGTCGCCGCTGGCGGGCGTACACCGTCAGTTGGGTGCGCAGTTTGCGCAGTTCAGCGGTTGGTCCATGCCGGTGTCATACACGTCGGTGCTGGCCGAGCACCGGGCCGTACGCTCCGGCGTGGGTCTGTTCGATGTCTCCCACCTGGGTACGTGCCTGGTCGAGGGGCCGGGTGCGGCGGCGTACCTCAACACCCGGCTGGCCAATGATCTAGACCGGATCGCCCCCGGCCAGGCCCAGTACACGCTGCTGCTCAACCAGTCCGGCGGCATCGTGGACGATCTGATCGCCTACCTGTTCTCACCCGACCGGGTCATGCTGATCGCCAATGCGGCCAACGCGGCGGCGGTGGTCGCGGCGCTGGCGTCCTCCGCGCCAGAGGCCCTGGTGTGGACCCGCCGGCCCGGTACCGACGCCATCCTGGCGGTCCAGGGCCCCGCCAGCGCCCAGGTCCTGGCGGCCGCGGGACTGCCGACCGCGATGGGCTACATGAGTTTCGCCGAGACGGTGTTCACCAGCGGTGGATCGGCGGTCGGGCTGACGGTCTGCCGGACCGGGTACACCGGCGAGCGTGGCTACGAGATCGTGGTACCGGCCGGGTCGGCGACCGCGGTGTGGCACCGGCTGATGCAGGCGGGGGCGGACTGGGGGATTCAGCCCTGCGGGCTCGGCGCGCGCGACACCTTGCGGACCGAGATGGGGTACTCCCTGCACGGCCAGGACATTTCGATGGCCACGTCCCCGGTCGAGGCCCGGCTCGGGTGGGCGGTCGGCTGGAAGAAGGCGAGTTTCGACGGAGCGGCCGCCGTACGCCGCCAACGCCGCGAGGGGGTGGCCCGGACGTGGCTGGGCCTGCGGGCCGTGGGCCGGGCGATTCCCCGGCCGGGGATGACCATCCTCGACGAGGCCGGTACGGCCATCGGCCAGGTGACGTCCGGTACCTTCTCGCCCACTCTCGGCGTCGGGATCGGACTGGGCTATGTACCGGCCCACACCCCCGCCGGGACCGGCGTGCTGGTGGCGGTCCGGGGCCGGCGCGAGGCGTTCGAGGTGGTCAAACCGCCGTTCGTACCGTCGCGGGTGGCCGGTGAAGAGTAAGGCGGTCGGGCGCCCCGGCCCGGCGGGGCTGAAACTGTGGGTCCCCCAACAGTACGGCGCTTGGGCGATGATGCTGGCACCCGTGTTGACGGGCAGCCTGCGGGCGGGGTTCCGCTGGCAGCACGCCGTACTGCTGGTGACGTGGATCGCCGCGTACCTGGGGTACATGGCGGTCCGGGGGTGGTTGCGCTCCCGCCGCGCGGCGTACGCCGCGCCGGTGGCCACCTACCTGGCGGCGACGGTGATCGGCGTGGGGACGCTGGTGATCTGGCGCCCGGCGCTGGTGTGGTGGGCGATTCCGCTGGTCGCGTTCATGGGGCTCAGCATGGTCCTGGTGACGACCGGCCGGGAGCGGTCGGTCCTCAACGACGCGCTGCTCATGGCCAGTTCGTGCCTGATGTCAGTCATGGCGGCGACGCTGTTCCGGCTGGGTACGGGCATCGGCTGGGGCGCCTTCAGCGCGGGTGTGGTCCAGCCCCGGGAATGGCTGGTCGCGGGGGTCTTCGCGGGGTACTTCTGGGGAACCATCTGGTACGTCAAGACGATGATCCGGGAGCGCGGTAAGACCGGCTGGTACGCGGCCTCGGTGGCCTACCATGTCGTCGGCGCCGGGCTCGCCTGCCTGGTCAACCTCCCTGTCGGGGTACTCGGCGTGGTCATCGCGTTGCGCGCGATCCTGGTACCCCGGTTGTGGCCCAAGGCGAAGCCCCAGTGGATCGGCCTCGGCGAGGTCGGCCTCACCATTGCCATGATCATCGTTCTATGCCTGACGATCCCCGGTAGCTGAGCCCGTACCCACGTCCGCACCCAGGTCCATGGTGTAGACCGGCGTGCCGTCATCGGTCAGGACAGCCTGGGAGCAACCCTCGTCCAGCAGGTCGGCGAAGGTGTGGCTCAGCCAATCTTCGGCGTCCTCGCGGCTCGCCCAGCCGTCGGCCAGGTCCTGCGCCAGGTCGGAGTCCGCCGGGGTTTGGCCGACCGACCAGGTCCAGGTCATCGGTTTTGCTCCTCGTACGGCCAGGCGAACTTCGACCCGCGCTTGACCCGTGGCGGTGGCTGGCGGGACCGGCGCATCATCATCGACCGGGAGAAGGCGTAGCTGAACTTGCCCTTCAGCGGCTCGTCGGGGAAGTGGGTGAGCAGTTGTTTGCGCAGTCCGTACCACATCAGCCCGACATCGAGGATCAGGGCGGCGAAGATCACCCAGATCAGGTACGTGGAGATCACCATGAAGGTGGGCCAGACGTACCCGGCGACGATGGTGAGGACGAAGAACACGAGGATCAGCGGCAGGATGAACTCGGCCAGGTTCCACCGGTGGTCGATCCAGTCGCGGATCAGCACGTTGTGCGGCCGGGCGTGGGTTTTCACCATCGCCTCGTCGCGGGACTTGTAGCGGGCCTCGCGCTCGCGGTTCTTCGACTCCTTGCGGGTCAGCACGGGCTGGATCCGGTTGCGGCGGTCCGCCTCCGCCTGACGGCGCGTCGGCGTGGGGATGGTCTTCTTGGTCGGGGCCTTGTTCGTACCGGGAGCGGCGGCGGTGTTCTTCGCGGACGCGGGTGTTGGCGAGTTCTTGTCCTCTGGCGCCGCCGGGGCATCATAAGGTTTGAAGAGTCCCACGTCGTCCTACTTCCTGTGCGATCGGTACGGTCGGTTGTGCTCCCCTTCCCGTCCTCGGGCGAAGAGTCGGGTCCAGTGTACTCTGTGCGCCTCGTCCGGTCGGAGTCGGGGTGGCTCCATCCTGCAAGTCTCGTCCTAGAACCCCTGCAAGTCTCGTCCTAGAACCCCTGCAAGTCTCGTCCTAGGGTGATAGGGTTGGGGAATGGACACTGCTGGAGTGTTTGGCCAAGCCTATTGCCCGCGTCTGATCGATCCGGTCGTACGAGATGCGCTGGTGGCTGCCGGAGCGGTGCTGATCGAAGGCGCTCGGGCGTGTGGCAAAACGATGACCGGGCTTCATGCGGCGTCATCCTATGTGTTCGTCGACGATGCGGCGGCCCAACAGATGCGCAGTGTCGCACCGCAGTCATTGCTGGACGGTGCCTCGCCCCGGTTGGTGGATGAATGGCAGTTGGCGCCTGAGCTGTGGAACCTGGTCCGGCGCCGCGTGGATGCCTCGGCGGACAAGGGCTTGTTCATTCTCACCGGGTCGGCGGTTCCGGCTGACGATGTGACCCGTCATACGGGTGCCGGACGGCTGTTGCGGTTGCGTCAGCGCACGATGACATGGTGTGAGAAGGATTCTGCGGTATCGGCGCGGCAGGGCGCGGTCAGCCTGGCGGGCTTGTTCGAGGGTGAACGCCCACGAGGCGTTCCGGATGCTGGGATGGGCCTGGACGAGGTGCTTCGGCTCATCCTGAAACCTGGTTTTCCCGGTATGCTGAGCCTCGATGCCAGGGCGGCGCAACGGTTGATGCTCGGGTACCTGGATGAGGTTGCCCGTCTCGATCTACCGCGCTTGGTCGACATGCGGCGCGATCCCGCCGTCATCGGACGGTTGCTCGCCTCCATCGCCCGCAACGTGGCGTCCGAGGTGTCGTACGCGACGCTGACCGCGGATGTACGGGGACTCGCCCCGGGGATCACCGCCGAGACGATCAGCAGTTACGTTGATGCCCTGGAGCGGTTGTTCGTTGTCGAGCGGCAACCTGTCTGGACTCCCGCGTTGCGCTCCCGCGCGCGGCTGCGTACCTCGGACAAGTGGCACTTGGCCGACCCTGCCCTAGCCGCGACGGCCCTCGCGGCGACTCCGGCTTCGCTGCTGCACGATTTGAACGCGGCGGGGCTGCTGTTCGAGAGCGCGGTCGTCCACGACCTTCGGGTGCTGGGCGCACCGTTGGGAGCCGATATCCGTCATTTCCGCGACTCGAATGGGCACGAAATCGATGCGGTACTCGCTCTGCCCGACGGGCGCTGGGCGGCGGTCGAAGTCAAGTTGTCGGGTCTTCAGGTGCCAACAGGCGCGGCCTCCCTGAATAAGGCGGTGGACCAGATCGATCAGGGCTTGACCGGCCCGCCCGCTTTCCGTCTCGTGGTGACCGGTACCGGTCAGGCTTTCGGTTTGGACGACGGCACCATCACGTGCCCGCTCGCGGCGTTGCGCCCCTGATGCACCCCTGGCGGCGGGCGGTGCTCGGGCGGCGTTCCGGTAGAATGGAGCCATGACCGAAACTGTGACGACGCACCCGAGTGTCATCCTGACCGAAGCCGCGACGGCCAAGGTGGCCCAACTGCTGGCCGGCGAAGACCAGGACCTGGCTCTGCGGGTGGCCGTCCAGCCGGGCGGTTGCGCCGGACTGCGGTATCAGTTGTACTTCGACGATCAGAACTACGAGGGTGACGTGGTGACCTTCTTCGGCGATGTCCGGGTCGTGGTCGATGACCAGAGCGCGCCGTACCTCGCCGGGGCCACCATCGACTTCGCCGACACGATCAGCAAGCAGGGTTTCACCATCGACAACCCCAACGCCACCGGTACCTGCTCCTGCGGGGACTCCTTCAACTGACTCGCCACGCCGACCCTCGTACCGCTGAAAGGTGGGCCCATGCCGATTCGCCCCGAGTGTTTGTACGAGGCCTACATCTTCGATCTGGACGGCACCATCTACCTCGGGGACGAACTGCTGCCCGGATCGGCGCAGACCGTGCGGGCGTTGCGCGAGGCCGGCAAGGTCGTGCGCTTCCTGTCGAACAATCCGACCAAGTCCCCACAGCAGTACGCCAACAAACTGACTGATCTGGGCATCCCGACCGGGGTGGAGGACATCACCACCAGCATCGTGACGACGGTGTGGTGGCTGACCACGTACCATCCGGGGGCGACGGTCTTCCCGATCGCCGAGGCGCCCGTCATCGATGCCCTGCGCCAGGCGGGTTTTCGCCTCAGCGACGATCCCAGCCAGATCGATATCGTCATCGCGTCGTACGACCGGGGCTTCACGTACGCGAAGCTGCAAACCGCCTTCGACGCCCTGTGGTTCTACAAACGGGCGATCCTGATCCAGACCAATCCGGACCGGTACTGTCCCTTCCCGGGTGGCCGGGGCGAACCCGACGCGGCCTCGATCACGGCGGCGATCGAGGCTTGTACCCAGGTGAAGTGTTCGGCGTCGATGGGGAAACCCTCGCCGCTGATTCTGCAGGCGGCGCTGGCCGGCCTGGACGTCCCGCTCGACCAGTGCGTGATGATCGGCGACCGGCTGGGTACGGATATCCAGATGGCGCTCGACACCGGGATGCGGGCCGCGGTGGTGTTCACGGGCGAGACCAAGCCCGGCGACCTGACCGACGCGCACAAGGGGATCTATCAGCTCGACCGCATCGACCAGTTGCTGCCTGCCACGCCGTGATGACCGGTGGTCCCACTGCCGGGTTGAGCGGCCGTGATAGACTATAGATTCTCGACTGGGGTGAAAGGGGAAACGATGTCCTTCGAGGGTATACCTCCCATGCCGAGCGTGGAAACCCCGCGCGAGGAAGAGAAAAAGAAGAAGAAGCGCGGCGGGATTCTGCTCATCCTCCTGTCGGTTGTGCTGATCGTCGGTGGCATCAGTCTCGGTGTGTACTCGTTGGTGCCTCATGGCGGGGTGCCGAGTGGTGCGATCACCGCCATCAACGGCGCTGTGGTGATTCCGGACGATCCCTCGGCCACCTCCTCGGCGTACATCGCGGCCGCTCAGATGGTCGCCGACGACGGCGGTCTGGGTTTCCGCATCCCGGCGGTGGATCTCGATGTGCCGCTCGGTTCGATCAACAGTGTCAACGGCGTGATGAATCCGCCGAATTTCAGCTCGGTGTTCTGGATCCGCAACCTGGGCGTGAGCGTGGACAACGCGGCCAAGGGTACGGTGTACATCGTGGCGCACTCGCTGCGGTACGGTACCGGCAAGCCGGGCGGCGACAACGCACCCGGCAACTTCGTCCAGTCCCAGGAGAAGATCACGCTGAAGGCGGGAGACCCCATCGAGGTCGACGGCCTGACGTACTCGTTCGTGGAGGCCCAGGTCATCCCCCAGAACGAGTTGGGATCGCACACGGATTTGTGGGACAAAACCGTGACCGGGCGGCTGATCTTTGTGACCTGTCTGGAGAAGAACGATCACACACCGCCGACCGATAACATCGTCATCATCGGCAAGCTCGTCTCGTAACCCGCTTTCAGACTTCATCGGGTGAGACAAAGGAGACGGTTGAGACAAAGGGGACGGTTCTTTTTGTCTCAGTACTGAGACAAAAAGAACCGTCCCCTTTGTCTCACACCTTGCGGCGGGCGGCACCCTTGTCGGCCGACTGGGCCAGTGAGGCGTACACCGCCAGTGCGTTGGAGATGGGGCGTACCCGCGTACGCGGGGTCCAACCCAGCGCGTCCTGGTCGGCCCGGCGGCGGGCCAGTTCCTCGTCGCCGACCTGAAGGTGGATGGTCCGGTCGGGGATGGAGATCGATACCAGATCGCCGTCCCGGATCAGCCCGATCGCGCCGCCGTCGGCTGCCTCCGGGGAGATGTGCCCGACGCACAGCCCGGACGATCCGCCCGAAAAACGCCCGTCGGTGATCAGCGCGCACTGCGGGCCGAGCCCGACACCCTTCAGGTAGCTGGTGGGGTAGAGCATCTCCTGCATGCCGGGCCCGCCCTTGGGGCCCTCGTACCGGACGACGACCACGTCGCCGGCCTGGATTCGTCCGTGCAAGATGGCGTCGACGGCCTCCTCCTGCGACTCGGTGACCTTGGCCGGGCCGGTGAAGGTCCACTGGTCCTCCGGCACGCCGGCCGTCTTGATGACGCAGCCGTCCTCGGCGATGTTGCCGGTCAGAATGGCCAGCCCGCCGTCCGCGGTGTAGGCGTGTGCCACATCGCGGACGCAGCCGGAGGCCGCGTCGGTGTCCAGGGTGTCCCAGCGGGCGGCCGACGAAAAGGCCTTGGTGGTGCGCGTACGGCCTGGCGCGGCGTGGTAGAGCTCGATGGCGTCGGGGATGGCCGTACCGGAGCGGATGTCCCAGTCGGCCAGCCAGGTCGCGAGGTCAGGCGCGTGTACCGCGTGGACGTCGCGGTTGAGCAAGCCGCCCCGGTCGAGTTCGCCGAGGATGGCCGGGATGCCGCCGGCGCGGTGGACATCCTCCATGTAGTAGCGGTGCGAGTTGGGCGCCACCTTGACCAAGCAGGGCGTACGGCGGGAGAGCTGGTCGATGTCGGCTTCGGTGAAATCGACCCCGGCTTCCTGGGCGGCCGCCAGCAGGTGCAATACCGTGTTGGTCGAGCCGCCCATCGCGATGTCCATGGTCATGGCGTTGGTGAAGGCCGCCGGGGTGGCGAGGCTGAGCGGGAGGATGGAGGCGTCGTCCTCGTCGTACCACCGGTGACACAGTTCCATGATGAGCCGCCCGGCCTTGGTGAACAGGTCGCGCCGGTCGGGCGAAGTCGCCAGCGTCGTGCCGTTGCCCGGGAGCCCCAGCCCGAGGGCCTCGACCAGGCAGTTCATCGAGTTGGCGGTGAACATCCCGGCGCACGACCCGCAGGTCGGGCAGGCGCCCTGTTCGATGAGGGCGATCTCCTCGTCGGTGACGTTCGGGTCGACCGACGCGATCATCGAATCGATCAGGTCGAGCGAGGTTTCGCCGTCCCCGGCGCGTACCACCGTACGCCCGGACTCCATCGGGCCGCCGGAGACGAAGACCGTCGGGATGTTGAGGCGCAGGGCCGCCAGCAGCATGCCCGGCGTGATCTTGTCGCAGTTGGAGATGCAGACCAGCGCGTCGGCTTGATGGGCGTTGACCATGTACTCGACCGAGTCGGCGATCAACTCGCGGCTGGGCAGGGAGTAGAGCATCCCGGAGTGGCCCATGGCGATGCCGTCGTCGATGGCAATGGTGTTGAACTCCCGTCCGACCCCGCCGGCCTGGGCGATGGCGTCGCAGACCAGGGCGCCGACCTCGTTCAGATGGATGTGGCCGGGTACGAACTGGGTGTACGAGTTGGCCACGGCGACGATGGGCTTGCCGAAGTCGGCTTCGGTCATCCCGGTGGCGCGCCACAGGGCCCGGGCGCCGGCCATGATCCGGCCTTGAGTGGTGGTACGTGAGCGCAGTGCGGGCATCGGTTCTCCTCGGATGGGGTACGTCCCCAGGATACCTTGTTGGGACTGGCTGTGTCCCTGAGGCCACCCCCCGGTCCCGCGGGGCGCGAAACGGGCACTTTGGGATGTAAAAGCCCCGATTACCGCCCCGGGATGTCTTTACGGGGCAGTAATCGGGGAGTTGGACGGTCAAACTGCCCGGTTCGCGCCCCGCAAAGATGGACGTTGATCGCGAGGCCCTCTGACGAGATCGGGGGTACGCGGGACTGGACGAACCCGCCAGTCAGCCGATGGGGATCTCGGCCAGCCGGGGGGTGTCGTTGGTGATACTCGCGACCTGGCCGGTCAGAGTCACCTCCCGTACCTCGGTGGCGGGGTGATCGGCGTCCCAACCCAGCCAGACGCGTACCGTACCCGGTTCGACCACGCGGTTCATCGCCTTGTTGTGGAAGCCGAAACGGGCGGCCGGAATGTGCAGGCTGACATGCTTCGCTTCGCCGGCCGCCACCGCCACCCGGGTGTAGGCCAGCAATTGCCGCAGCGGGCGGGTGACGGAGGCGACCTCGTCGTGGCCGTACACCTGGACCAGTGCGACCCCGTCGCGCGAACCCGTGTTGGTCACCTGCGCGGACACGTCGAGCCAACCGTCGGTGGGTGTTTCGGCGGCGACCGTGAACTGGGAGAACTCGAAGGTCGTGTAGCTCAGGCCGTGCCCGAAGGAGAACTGGGGCGTGGTGTCGATCGAGGAGACCGAGTTCGCGTCGCCCAGCTTGGGATGCAGGTACGAGTAGGGCTGGACGCCCGGGGTACGGGGGACGGAGATCGGCAGATGGCCCGACGGATTGATCCGCCCGGCGATGATCCCGGCCACCGCCTGCGCGCCCTCCTCACCGGGGAAGAAGGCCTGGACGGTCGCGGCTGCGCGGTCGGCGAACCGCCCGATGGCGTACGGACGGCCGGTGACAGGTACCAGGACGAGCGGTGTACCGGTGGCGAGCAGGGCATCGAGCAACTCACTTTGTACCCCGGGCAGTTCCAGGCTGTCCGCGTCGCAGCCCTCGCCCGACGTACCGCGCCCGAACAGTCCGGCCTGGTCTCCCATGACGGCGATGACGACATCGGCGGCCTGGGCCGCGGCCACCGCTTCGGCGATGCCGGAGCGATCCGGGTCGCGGACGGTGCAGCCTTCGGCGTAGGTCACGTCGGCGTGGGGGTACTCCGCCTGGATGGCTTCCACGATGGTCGGGGCGACGATCTTGGACTCCACTCCCGGGTTGTGCATCAGGACGTGGTTGACGAAGCTGTAGCAGCCGAAGAGCGCAGCCTGGCGGTCGGCGTTCGGGCCGACGACGGCGATGCGCCGGGCCTGGCCGGGGGCCAGGGGCAGGGTGCCATCGTTGCTGAGGAGGATGACCGACTCGTCGGCCAACCGGCGGGCCACGGCGCGGTGTTCCGGCGGGTCGAGGTTTTCCGGCGCGGTGGCCAGCAGGGCTTCCAGGCGCGCGATCTCGGCATCGATGTCCAGCAGCCCGAGGGCTGCCTTCTGGGTCAGCACCCGGGTCACCGCGGTATCGACGGCCTGGGCGAGGTCGGGATCGGTGGCGCAGGCCTTGGCGAAGCCCTCGGTCCGGAAGGCGTCACCGCTGGGCAGCTCGACATCCGTACCGGCGAGCAGCGACTGGGCGCCCGCGTCGGCCAGGTCGGCGGCCACACCGTGCTCTTTCAGCAGGAAGGCGATGCCGAAGTAATCGGACACGACCGTACCGGTGAAGCCCCAGCGGTCGCGCAGCACTTCGGTCAGCAGATGAGGGTCGCCGTGGACCGGTATGCCATCGATATCCACGTACGCGGGCATGACCGACCGTACCTTGGCGTCCAGTACCGCCACCTCGAAGGGCGCCAGGAAAACGTCCTCGATCTCGCGCGGCCCGGCGTGGACCGGGGCAAGGTTGCGTCCGGCCTGCGAGTTCGAGTACCCCGCGAAGTGCTTGAGGGTGGCGATGATGCCGGTTGACTGCACCCCTTCGACGTACCCCTTGCCGAGGGTGGCGATGACGTACGGGTCCTCGCCCATGGTTTCTTCGACCCGGCCCCAGCGCGCGTCCTGGACGACGTCCAGGACGGGGGCCAGCCCCTGGTGGACGCCGAGCTGGCTCATGGTCGTACCGATGGCCCGGCCCATCGCGTACGTGGCGCCCGGATCGAAACTGGCCGCCCAGGCCAGCGGGGTCGGGAAGGTGGTGGCGGTCCACGCCGCCAAACCCGTCAGGCACTCCTCGTGGACCAGGGCGCCGATCTTCAGGCGGGTGTTGTCGCGCAGCCAGGTCTGGTAGCCGATGAGAGTGGCGAGCCCTTTGGCGGGCAACACCGGCTTGGTACCGTAAAGCCTGGTCAACTGGCTGATCCCGTCAGCCGCGAAGGTGGCGAACTCAGGGGCGGAATCGGGTAAGGTATCCATTTCGGGGGCAACGACGCCGCCCTCGGCGGCACCGAGCCAAACGCCGAACAGTTGTCCGAGTTTTTCCTCGATGCTCATGGAAGCGAGCAGCGTGGCGACGCTCTCAGGTGAGGACATCGTTCTCTCCTTTGCCAGGGGTCAAGTGTCGGGGAAAACCCCCAGAGTTCAACCTTATGTCCGAATCGGTTTCAAGCGCGATCCTGGAGGAAAAGGTACGATAGTCTCTTAGAAATTTTCGTGACAATCGGAGAAGCGCATGTCGGATTCGCGGATGACCCTGGCAGATATCGCACGAATAGCGAATGTTTCACTGGCCACCGTGTCGAAGGTGTTGAACGGCCGCACTGGGGTATCGGAAGCCCGGCGGGACGAGATTCTGGGGATCCTGGATGAGCAGGGTTACCGTCGGCGGGGTACGGCCCGTCGCCAGCGGGCCGGGTTGATCGATCTGGTTCTGCGCGGGATCGACACCCTGTGGGCCACCCAGATCCTCGTCGGTGCCCAGGAGGAAGCCGCCCGGGCCGGTGTCGGCCTGGTGGTGACGCCCACGCACGGACGTACCATGGGCAATCGCCACTGGCTGACCGCGCTGGCTCAGCGTCACAGCGACGGTCTGGTCCTGGTGACGTCCCGCCTCCACATCGGGGTCGACCAGGAACTGGGCAAGCTCAACATTCCGTACGTTTTCGTGGATCCGATCGGCATGCCCGACCAGGATGTGCCGGTCATCGGCGCCACCAACTTCGAAGGCGGCATCGAGGCGACCGAACATCTGCTCAGCCTGGGGCACCGCCGGATCGGGATCGTGACCGGCGAACGCGGCCTGGCGTGTTCCCAGGAGCGGCTGGATGGGTACAAGGAAGCCTTGGCCGAGGCCGGGCTCGGCGTCGATGAGGATCTGATCTGCTTTGGCAACTTCCAGGTTGAGGGCGGGTACGCCGGCGCGGCCCGCCTGCTCGCCCTGCCCGACCCCCCGACCGCGATCTTCGCCGGCTCCGACCAGCAGGCCTATGGCGTGTACCAGGCTGTCAAGGCAGCGGGGCTGAGCGTGCCGGACGACATTTCGGTCGTCGGTTTCGACGATGTGCCGCTGTGCCAATGGGTGTCGCCGCCGTTGACGACCGTCCGGCAGCCCTTGACGGAGATGGCCAGGGAAGCCACCCGCATCCTGGTGGAGATGGCCTACCGCGATATCGAGCCGCCGAGCAAGAAGATCGAGTTGCCGACCAGCCTGGTGGTACGCGAGTCCACCGCGCCGCCCCGGATCCGGCGAGACAGTTAGGGTATCATGGATCAGTCATGGTTCGGCTGAGCGGATGGAGATTGTGCCATGTCAGACCCGTCGATGCCGGTGTCCGGCCAAGTACCGCCGACTGACCTGAGCCTGCCAGGTCCCTCGTACGTCCCCACGGCGCCGGCTCCCCAGTTTCTGGGGCTGACCCCAGACCCGGCGGCCTACCGCCCGCCGGCCACTCAGTCCGGCTACGCCCCGGCGCCGGTTTATCCGCCCGCGGATGCCGGGTACGCCGATTACCGGGTGTACGACCCGCAAGTGCCCGCCGGGCCGCTGGCGCCGCAACCGGCTGCCTACCCGCCCATGCCGTACCCCTATCAGTACCAGGCGCCGTACCAGCCGATGGCCGGCCCACTGATTCCCGGCCAGACGGTTCAGACCCCCTACGGGACCTTCGTGGTCGGTCCGAAGTCGAAACTGGCCGCCGGGCTGTTGGGGATATTCCTCGGCGGATGGGGTGTTGGGCAGTTCTACCGCGGCAACGTCGGGCTGGGCATCCTCCAGATCGTCGTGACCCTGGTGACCGTCGGATTCGGGGCGCTCTGGGGCCTCATCGAAGGCATCGTGGTCCTGGTCGCCAAGCCCGGCCAGCCGTCCTCGCTGGACTCCAACCGCCAGATCATGGCGTAGGGACCTCAGTCGCCGACGGCGTCGATGGTGGCGGAACCGATCACCCGGGTACCGTCGTAGATGGCGGCTGTCTGACCGGCGGCGATTCCGTACGCCGGCTCGTCGAGAGTGATCTGGACACCGCCATTGTCGATCGCCACCCGGGCCGGGATTTCGGCGGCGTGGGCGCGCAACTGGACGGTGCCCGCGAAGGCCGCCGTTGGGGTCTGGCCGCACCAGTGCGGTTCGATGCCCGTCAGGCGTGTTACCGCGAGGCGGTCGTGCGGACCGACGACCACCGTACGGTTCACCGGGTCGAGCCGCAGGACGTACCGCGGGTGGCCATCCGGCGCCGGGGTGCCGATGCGCAACCCCTTGCGCTGTCCGATGGTGTACGTGAACGCGCCGGGGTGCGTGCCGAGCACGGTACCGTCTTCGGTCTCGATACGGCCGGGGTGAGCGCCCAGATGCTCCAGCAGGTACCCGGCGGTGTCGCCGCTCGCGATGAAGCAGATGTCGGAAGAGTCGGGTTTGTCGGCAACCGGGATGCCGCGGTCGCGGGCTTCCTGGCGTACCTCCGCCTTGAGCGAATCGCCCAGCGGGAAGTGGGCCCGGCGCAGGCGGGCTTGGGTGAGGACCGCCAGGACGTAGCTCTGGTCCTTGGCCCGGTCGGCCGCGCGGTGCAACTCGACCGTACCGTCGCTGCCGGTACGCAGCCGGGCGTAATGACCGGTGACGACTCCGTCGAAGCCAAGGGCCGCCGCCCGGTCCGCCACGGCGCCGAATTTGATCGTCTCATTGCATCTCAGGCAGGGGTTGGGCGTCCGGCCGCGGGCGTACTCAGCCAGGAAGTACGCGGTGACATCGCGCTCGAACTCGGCGGTGAAGTCCCACGTCTCAAAGGCCGTGCCAAGTTGGTCGGCGACCCGCTGGGCGTCCCGGCTGGTGGCGTCGATGCGTTGGGCGTCCTGGCTGTTGACCGGCCGTGACAAGGCAAAATGGACGGCGGTGACTTCATGGCCGGCGTCGATGGCCCGGGCGGCCGCCACGGCCGAATCCACTCCGCCCGAGACGGCGGCTGCCAATCGACTCATAATCATCCATTCTGGCATTGCAGTGGCGATTCTCAGAGTTGTCTTAGACTGCCCTTAGCAAAGTGGGTCTTACCCACAAGGAGGGAAGATGTCCGATTCGCCGCTGGCGCCCCCGATGACCGGCCAGGTTCCACCCGCGGTACCTACGGCGCCTGCGGTACCGCCGCTGCCGCCCTTGCCGCCGCCCGGTTCGTTCCCGCCGGTCGGTCCACCGCCGTGGAGCAGTGCGCCGGCCGCCAGCCAAGATTCCTTCTTCGCCCGCGTGTGGCCGGGAAAGCACTCTTCCCGAGGCGCCTGGGTCACGGCGCTCAAGGCCCTCGCCTGGCTTTTCATACCGCTCTTTTTCGCCTTGGGTATCGTCGCGTACTTCCAGGTGGTCGACCTGACGCGGTCGCTCAGCAGCTTGACCGGCGGGTTTTTCACCCAGGGTACGCCAAACGTCGGGCTGGCCATTCTGGCCATGCTGGTGTGCTGGGTCGTCGGGGCGGCGACCTCCATCCTGATGATGGTGTTCGCCCAGATGGCCTCCGATGTCGGCGAACTCAAGGCTTCGACTCAGCCCCGGGATCAGAGAACCTGATTCCGCTGGCCACCAAGCCGACGGGGCGCGAACCGGGGGGCACTTGCTGAAAGTGGATCGACTCGCGCCCCGTCGCACAAACGAGCAGCGTGGCCGGGCAGAATTGGTTGTGCGATAGCTAGCCTGTAGTCTCATAGGGGAGGAGACGTCGATGGGCAAACGCATACTCTTTCTCTTTTCTGACACCGGAGGGGGCCACCGGGCGGCTGCCAACGCGATTATCGAGGCCCTCCGCGATGAGTTCGCCGGGCAGTTTGAGACCGACATGGTCGACTTCTTGCGCTACTATTCCCCGACGCCGTTGCGGTACTCACCCGAGATCTATCCGCCCCTGTCGCGGTTCAAGAAGGCCTGGAAGGTCTCGTACGAGGCCGCCAACGGCCCGCGTCGTACGCTCGCTGTCAGCCGCGTCACGTACCCGTATTTGCGCGGGTCGATGAAGCGGTTGATCGCCGAAAATCCGGCCGATCTGATTGTGTCGGTCCACCCGATCGCCTCGGTGGTGGTACCGCGGGCGATGCGACACGATCCGGTGCCTTTCGTCACCGTGGTCACCGACCTGGTGACCGTCCACGCCTTCTGGTTCTCGCGCGGGGCCGATCTGATCATCGTGCCGACCGAGCAGGCGAAAAACCGGGGCCTGCGGCTGGGTGCCACGTCCGGCCAGCTCCGCGTCATCGGGCAACCGGTGTCGCCCCAATTCTCCACCGTGGTCGGTTCCAAGGCCGATCTGCGCGCCCAGCAGGGATGGAACGAACCGTTCCCGGTGGTCCTCCTGGTGGGCGGCGGGGACGGCATGGGTCCGGTGAGGCGGGTGGCCCGTGCCATCAACGAGGCTCAGTTGCCGGTGACGCTGGCCGTCATCTGCGGGCGCAACGAGGAGTTGTGCAACGATCTCAACCGGTTGGACTGGCAGATCCCGCACCACGTGTACGGCTTCACGCCCGAGATGCCGCGCTTCATGAGCGCGGCCGACATTTTTCTGACGAAGGCCGGCCCTGGCTCGATCTCGGAAGCCTTCATCTGCGGCCTGCCGATCGTGATGTACGCCTGCCTGCCCGGTCAGGAGGACGGCAACGTCGACTATGTACTGGATGGGCAGGCCGGCTACTGGGCGCCGGACTCGCAGACCGTGGTCGAATCCATCCGGGCCTTGGCCACCGACGATCAGTTGCGAACCCAGATGTCCGAGGCGAGCCGTCGTCTGGCCCGGCCGGACGCGGCACGCCAGATCGCGCGGACACTGGCAGAGTTCCTGTCCTAGTCAGCCTAAACTGTTACCGAAGGAGTTGCCGTGTCTGTTTTTTCCAGCTTGCAAGCTGCCCCGGGCGATCCAGTCCTCGGTGTGAAGGAGGCCTTTGACGCCGATACCTCGCCCGACAAGGTCGATCTCGGTGTTGGCGTCTATCTCGATGAGACAGGCTCGATTCCGCTCATGCGGTGCGTACACGCCGTCGAACAGGACCTGGCGACTCAGAACCGGCCGCGCGGGTACCTCAACCAAACGGGGTTGGCGTCGTACGTCCCGGCGGTACAGGGTCTGGTGTTCGGGGACACCGCGCCCGCCGTCCTGGGCGGCCGGGTGGCATCTCTCCAGGGCCTGGGCGGTACGGGGGCGCTCCGCGTCGGCGCCGGACTACTGGCATTGGCGGCACCGGAGGCCACCGTACTGATCTCCGATCCCTCCTGGGAGAATCACGAGTTGTTGTTCTCGCGGGCCGGGTTCCGGACGGCGCGCTATCGCTACTATGACCCAGCGGTGCGGGGCATCGACGTCGATGGGATGCTCGACGACCTGAATCACGCCGCTCCGGCCAGCGTTGTCGTCCTGCACGCCTGCTGCCACAACCCAACGGGGTGCGATCTCGGCCCGGCCGACTGGGACCGCGTCATCGAGGTGATGGACGAGCGCGGGTTGGTACCCTTCCTCGATCTGGCCTATCAGGGCTTTTCGCAGGGGGTCGAGCCGGACCGGTACGCGGTGTCGGCGTTCGTCGGTTCGGGGATGCCCCTGCTGGTGGCCAACTCATTCTCCAAGAATTTCGGGCTCTACGGCGAGCGGGTCGGGGCGATCCATTTTGTGGCGACCGATGATGCGGAGGCGGCACGGGTGCTCTCCCAGGCCAAGACGGTCGTACGGTCGTTGTACTCGAATCCGCCGACCCAGGGCGCCGCGATCATCGCCGCCGTTCTGAACACGCCGGAGTTGCGGGCGATGTGGGAACAGGAACTGGAGGAAATGAGGCAGCGTATCCTCCAGATGCGCGCCGGGCTGCGGGCCGGCCTTGAGCAGGCGGGCGTGGCCGGCGACTTCGGCTACATCACCGCTCAGGCGGGCTTGTTCTCGTACTCCGGGCTCACGGTGGCGCAGATGCAACGGCTGCGTGCCGAGTTCCACATCTACGGCCTGGACTCCGGGCGGTTGTGTATCGCCGGGCTCAACCCGCGCAACCTGGAGTACGTCGTCGCCTCGATCGCCGCCGTCATGAAGTAGAGTTAACCAGGCCACATTCCCCGGTTGGTCTTTCGGTAGGGCCCGCCTGACTTTGAATCAGGACTAGCGAAGGAGGTTCGACTCCTCCCCGGGGAGCCGATATGACAGTTGTACCGCTGGCAGAATCGTTTCGACGGCGGCGCAGAACGCTCCCGCTGGGGCCGAGCCAGTCGCGGAGGCCCGAGGCAAGGGGCTAGGATGTGCTTGTCCAAAGTCCCTGATATTCGCCCGTCGGCTGAGCGTTTTCACTGTGTGTCGGCGATAAGTTGAAAGTACGAAGTGATGGCATCTGAGTTCGACTCATCGGTAGCAGCGGTCATTGTCCTGGCGGCGGGTGAGGGTACCCGGATGAAGTCGCACACCTCCAAGCTCCTGCATACGCTGTGTGGGCGTTCGCTGTTGTCCTGGTCGGTGGCGGCCGCGGAAGGTCTCGCGCCGCAGCGGTTGGTCGTCGTGGTCGGCCATCAACGCGACCAGATCGAAGCCCACCTGAACGAGATCGCGCCCAATGCCGTACACGCCGTGCAAGATGATCCGAAGGGCACCGGTCACGCCGTGAGTTGCGCGATGAGCGTGTTGGGCGATGTCACCGGCCAGATCGTGGTCACGCATGGCGATGTGCCGCTGCTGACCAGTGAGACCCTGCGGCGGCTCGTCGCCACCCACTGCCAGACCGGCAACGCGGTGACCCTCCTGACCGCGGTGGTGGACAATCCGGCCGGCTACGGGCGGGTCATCCGGTCCGGTGACGAGGTGACGGGGGTGGTCGAGCACCGGGATGCCGACAACGCGCAGAAGGCCATCAAGGAGATCAACGCCGGCATCTACGTCTTCGAGGCCGGGATGCTGCGCGACGGCCTGGCCCATCTGACGCCGGACAACGACCAGCAGCAGTTGTACCTGACCGACGTCGTCGGGTACGCCCGTTCCCGCGGTCAGCGCGTCGGCGCGTACGTCGAAGCCGACACCTGGCAGACCGAGGGTGTCAACGACCGCGTCCAGTTGGCCAACCTGACGAGGGAGATGAACCGGCGGATCGTCGAGCGCTGGATGCGCGATGGCGTCACGGTCATCGACCCGGCGACGACGTGGATCGAGGCGGGAGTCTCCATCGAGCCGGACGTCGAGTTGTGGCCGGGTACGATTCTGCGCGGTGCGACCTCGATCGCCACGGGCGCGGTGATCGGGCCCGACACCCGTCTGACCGATGTCGAGGTTGGGGAGGATGCCGAGGTTGTACGGACGGAGGCCACCCTCGCGGTGATCGAGGCGCGGGCCGCGGTCGGACCCTTCTCGTACCTGCGTCCCGGTACCCAGTTGGGCCCGGGCGGCAAGATCGGCGCCTTCGTCGAGGCCAAGAATGCCCAGATCGCCGCCGGCGCCAAGGTACCCCACCTGACCTATTGCGGCGATGCCGAGATCGGCGAGGGGACCAACATCGGGGCGGGGACGATCTTCGCCAACTACGACGGTACCAACAAGCACCGGACGACGGTCGGCGCCCATGCCTTCATCGGCTCGCAGACCGTGCTGATCGCGCCGGTACAGGTGGCCGAAGACGCCTTTGTGGCCGCTGGATCGGCCGTGACATCCGATGTGGGAGCTGGCGAGTTGGCGGTGGCGCGGGGACGGCAGCGCAACATCGCCGGCTGGGTCGCCCAACATCGCCAACGTTTAGCTGCGACTGCCGCCGCGACCGAGAAGGAGTGACCGTGTCCGACCTGACCAAGAAGGATGTCAAGCACTTGATGCTTTTCGCGGGAAGGTCGCACCCTCAGCTTGCGGCACAGATCGCGTCACTGCTCGGTACCGAAATCGTACCGTCCCGGATGGTCACCTATGCCAACTCGGAGGTGTACGTACGGTTCGAGGAGTCGGTCCGGGGCTGCGACGCTTTCGTCATCCAGGCCCACACCGCCCCGGTCAACGACTACCTGATGGAACAACTGATCATGATCGACGCCCTGTACCGGGCGTCGGCGCGGCGGATCACGGTCGTGGCGCCCTTCTATCCGTACGCCCGGCAGGACAAGAAACACGCCGGGCGCGAGCCGATTTCGGCCAAGCTGGTGGCCGACCTCTACCGTACGGCCGGTGCCACCCGGATCATGACCGTCGACTTGCACGCCGCCCAAATTCAGGGCTTTTTCGACGGTCCCGTCGACCACCTCTACGGGTTGCCCCTGATGGCCGATTACGTGAAGACGAAGTACGACCTGAGCAACTTCGTGGTGGTGTCGCCCGACGCCGGGCGAGTCCGCATGGCCGATATGTGGTCCGACCGCCTGGGCTGCCCGTTGGCGATCATCCACAAGCGGCGCGACCCGAACGTCGCCAACACTGTGGCGGTACACGAGGTGGTCGGCGATGTCGAGGGCAAGACCTGCCTGCTGGTCGATGACATGATCGACACCGCCGGTACGATCTGCCTGGCCGCCGAGGCCCTGAAGGTCCACGGCGCGGGCCGGGTGATCGCCGCGGCGACTCATCCGGTGCTCTCCGGCCCGGCCGCCGAGCGGCTCAACCGGTCGGCGTTCGAGGAGGTCATCGTCACCAACACCTTGCCGATCAGCCCGTTGGTCCAGATCGACAAGCTGACGGTACTGTCGATCGCGCCCCTGCTGGCCGACGCGATCAAAGCGGTCTTCACCGATGGTTCCGTGGCCGCCCTGATGAACGAGCAGTGACGGCGGACAGAACTGTTGTTACCTCGGGGGCTCGTCGCCGGAGTTACCCGTGACAAGAGTAGGCGTTGGCCGCGTACAGCGGGGACGCGGCCGGGAGGAGAGGATTGCCATGAACGCGAAGCTACGGGTCTGGGGAGGCGTACTGGTGACGGCGGTCGCCTTGGCGTGCGCGTCCTGCGGGTCGGGCGCGACTGCAGCGACCGGTCAGGTTCCGGCGCGGCCCGTGGCCGACGTCCAGGTACATCAGCCCACGGCTACCCAGGCGGCGGCGGTGACGCGGTTCGGGGAGAACTTGTTCATCCAGATGCTGGGTGGGGATCCGAACCCGGTGATCTCGCCGTTGTCGGTTTTCATCGCGCTGGGGATGGCGTACGACGGGGCGAAGGGCGATACTGCGCAGGCGTTCCAGGATGTGCTGGGCATGAGCGCCGCGGACGCGCGGGCGAGCGCGGCGTACCTGCTCACGAAGTTGAACTCGGAGCAAGCGGGTACGACCGTGTCCACCGTGAACTCGGCGTGGCTGGATGACTCCATGCACCCGGCCCAGGACTGGGTGGACCGGCTAGCCGCGTACTACCAGGCCCAGGTCTTCAACACCGATTTGCAGGGCTCTGGCGCGGTCAAGGATGTCAACAACTGGATCAGCGACGCGACCAAGGGGTTGATCCCCAAAATGTTGGACAAGATCGACCCCGACGCGGCGGCCTTGTTGGTGAACGCGTTGTACCTCAAGGCGGCCTGGGCGGAGGAGTTCGACACCAATGACACCCACCAGCAGTCCTTCGACCGGGCGGATGGCAGCCAGGTCCAGGCGTGGTTCGTGTCCGCTCCGTTGGAGACCCGGCGGTACATTCACACCGCCGACGCGGAGGGTGTCGTCCTGCCGTACAAGGACGGCCGGCTCGCTTTCATGGCCGTCATGCCGACCTCGGGCGACCTCGCCCTGAGCGGTGGCGATCTGACCCGGTGGCTCGGCGCGGCGGTCGATCGGGATAATG